>Ga0316202_10000055_pt1:0-195000 | contig 199190 bp, 172 predicted proteins | sample 3monrhotite_MG_FD_204934 | JGI IMG/M metagenome (GOLD analysis project Ga0316202, IMG submission 204934) | Microbial mat bacterial communities from mineral coupon in-situ incubated in ocean water Damariscotta River, Maine, United States -... | ecosystem: Environmental > Aquatic >...
TGCCAATATTGGATTTTGAAGCTCCTCAAGGAACATCAGCAGATCCATATTCATTCATCACTACAGATGTTAAAGTAAGAATCAGAGTTGCAAAACCATATGAGAAGTATGCAACAAAAGGTTACTACTTGTCACCGATCTCTGATACATCTAATGCACAAAACCAATGGTATCCATTGTACAATTTCTCTACCGGAGATATTGCAACAGATTTATCTGTAGACACAACAGCGGTTAATGCTTTAGACTTGTTGAATGTGGTTCCTAACCCTTATTACGCTTACTCAAGCTATGAAAACCATAAACTAGATCAGCGAATAAAAATTACCAACTTACCTGATGTATGTACAATTAACATCTACAATACAGCAGGAACCCATGTAAGAGAGTTTAAAAAAGATAGTAAGATTACCTATCAAGACTGGGATTTAAAAAACCACGTTGGAATTCCAATTGCAAGTGGCGTTTATATCATCCATATCGATGTTCCAGGAGTTGGAGAAAAAGTGCTGAAATGGTTCGGTGCAATGCGTCCACCGATCTTGGATAATTTTTAAAATTGTGTTGTTAAATCCGCTAAAGCATTGGATTTAAAGGCATTTTTATTATATTTACTTATAAGAGATTAACATAGGTCCTGTTCCAATATTTTGGAACGGGATTTTTGTTTGTTGGTCCAGTCAGACTATTAAATCAACAATTATGGCACAGTTAAGTTATTATACAGAAGAAGGGCTTCAAGCTTTAAAAGATGAGATTCACGAATTAGAATACGTGGAAAGACCAAAGTTGTCGGCACAAATTGGTGCGGCTATCGATTTAGGCGATCTTTCGGAAAATGCAGAATATCATGCAGCGAAAGAAACTCAGGGATTAATGGAAGCTAGAATAGCAAAATTGAAAGGCAAATTGTCTAACGCTAGATTGGTGGATGAATCTCAAATGGATAACTCTAAAGTATTTATCCTTTCTACTGCTAGAATTAAGAACGTTAAAAACGGTTTTGAAATTTCTTATACCCTTGTTGCTGAAAACGAAGCTGATTTAAAACAGCGTAAAATTTCCATTGACTCTCCACTTGCGAAAGGTCTTTTAGGAAAAGCAGTTGGTGAAATAGCTCAGGTTCAAACGCCTGCTGGATTGGTAGATTTTGAAATAATGGAAATCACTCGTTAATGGCCTCTATTTTTTCTAAAATTATAGAAGGAGAAATTCCTTCATATAAGATTGCAGAATCAGAGAATTTTTATGCGTTTCTAGACATTGCTCCTCTGGCAAAAGGCCATACGTTGGTTGTGCCTAAAAAAGAAGTCGATTATATTTTTGATGTGGCACCAGATGAACTTGGAGAAATGATGAAGTTCGCTCAGACAGTGGCTTTGAAAATGGATCAGGTTATTCCATGTGAACGAATCGGAGTTGCTGTAATCGGTTTAGAGGTTCCTCATGCACACATTCACTTGGTTCCTTTAAATAGTTTAAGCGACATTGATTTCTCTCGACCGAAGCTTTCGTTCACTCCTGAAGAAATGCAAGAAATTGCTACTCAAATAGTAAACGCTTAAGACATCTTTTTATCTGGATTGTCGGATAAGAAAGACTTCCAACTACCATACGATTTCCCTTGAACCCCAGGTTTATTCTGGAAATGATGACAAACGGCTGCGGCAACGCCATCGGTTGCATCTTGATTTCTTGGAAGCTTGTCAATTTTAAGTAACGTTTGTAGCATTTTTGCAACTTGCTCCTTGGAAGCATTACCATTCCCTGTTACCGCCTGTTTAATCTTTCTAGGCGCATATTCAAAAATTGGAATATCTCGATAAAGCGCTGCTGCCATTGCCACACCTTGCGCACGTCCCAACTTTAACATGGATTGAACGTTCTTTCCAAAGAATGGTGCTTCAACCGCTAACTCATCCGGTGAATGGGTTTCAATTAGCACTAAAACTTTTTCGAAAATCGTTTTTAGTTTTTGATCGTGCCCCTGAATTTTAGTCAAATTGATGATGCCCATATCGTGAAGCTTCATTCCCTTTCCGATTATTTCGATCACTCCATAACCCATCATTGATGTTCCAGGGTCAATTCCAAGAATTATTTTACCACTCTTCTTCTCCAATATCAGTACTTTTGGGACAAACCTGCCGTTATCGACAAATCAAAAATATATAAGATTTTATTCCTATTGCTCAAGTTAGCAATTTTTATAGGGTCAATTTGGTTTGTTTGGAAGGAGCTTACTGCTAAGGAAGGAATAGAAGCAGTTTGGGTCAGAGTCCAAGATTCATTTGTAGACGGAGAATGGTGGTTGATCACTATAGCATTTCTGCTGGTATTTCTTAACTGGGGAAGTGAAGGTTATAAGTGGAAGCGATTAATGAAAAAGGAATACCCTATTAGTCTTTCATTAGCAGTCAAAGCAGCATTTACAGGAAATGCGACAGGCATATTTACGCCTAATAGAATTGGCGGTTTTGTTGGTAGAGTAATGTACTTGCCAAAAGATCAAGTGCTGGTAGGCACCATGAACACCTTCGTAGGAAACTTATCACAGCTTATTGCAACAATTATATTTGGTGTAATCGGTGCTTTCGTGGTTGCGTTTTTACCAATCCCGATTGAGGCAATAGGGAATGAAGAAACGGGTCAATTTGTGGTGGAGCCATTGTTATTTGGTGGAGGCTTTGCCTTAGGTTTAGTTCTCTTGTTGCTTATTTACTTTTTCCCAAGCGCATTAATTGACTTTGTATTTCGATTTAAATACTTCAGAAAATACAATGATAGATTGAACTTTTTAAAAGATCACTCTAAGACGTTATTGCTGGAAGCTTTAGGCTGGAGTTTGTTCCGATACTTAGTTTTCGCTACCCAGTTCTATCTTTTGTTTACCTTTTTTGGAGCAGACCTGAATTTTGGTGTTTGTTTAATGCTGGTCGGGTTGCTGTATTTGACAATATCTCTGGTGCCAACCTTGTTAGGTAAACTAGGGTTTCGAGAATTAGTGGTCATTGCATTTTTTGGCGCTTATATTCCAGAAGGAGAAGCTACAGCTGCTTCGCTAATGCTTTGGATGATAAATGTTGCCTTTGCATCGGTGCTTGGTGGAATCTTGGTTTTATTTGTGAAAAATAAAGGATAGTTGGGCATAGAACAATTACAATATATCGGTCTGTTCGTATTTGGAGTGTATCTATTTTACATTTTCGTAAATGCTATTGCTTTAATTTCGGCAAAAAAGCACAAGGAAAGCACAGATCAATATGCGGTGACAATTCTAGTTCCTTTTAGAAATGAAAAGGAAACGTTGCCAGTTCTGATTTCTTCTTTTGAAGCAATGAGCTACCCAAGTAAACTAGTTGAGATTGTTCTAATCAACGATCACTCCGATGACGGTTCCGAACAATTTGACTTTTCGAATTCGAGTTTAAACATTCAGGTTATTCATGCCATTGGAGAAGGGAAAAAAAATGCAATTACAGAGGGAGTTGTAGTAGCTACCAATGATCTAATTGTTCAAACTGATGCAGATTGCGAAGTTCCGATGTATTGGCTGAACTATCTTCTTGCACCATTCAAGGATTATGACATGGTATGTGGAAGTGTATTATTCAGTAATTCGGCACTACAGAACTCAGAACTACTTTCTTATCAGGGTATTGGGGTGGCAGCAAACCACATGCGAGCTCCGTTTTTATGCAACGCAGCAAACATCGCGTACCGTAAGTCTATTTTTGAAGAGCTAGACGGTTTTAGCGACAATATTTCAATCTCGTCTGGAGATGATATCTATCTACTCCGGTCATTTTCAAAGGCCAAAAGAAAAATTGCCTATACCCTTAACGAAAAGTGTTGCGTTACCACTAAAGCGGAAAAATCTCCTGGGAAGTATCTAAAGCAGCGAGTTAGGTGGGCGAGTAAAACAAAAAGAGGTCAAAGCCTAGATACGATCTTGGCGGGAATCTTGGTTTTTTTAACGAATGCTTTTGTCTTGTTTGAGATAGCACTTGCTGGCATTCAGGGGGTTGAGATAGGGATTGGTCTAATTGCAGTGGTTTCAAAATTTGTGATTGACTTTTTGTTTCTATTTTTGATCGCTCAGCGCATGAAAAAATATTTACCGTTGTTGGCTTTCCCAATAGCTTCCATATGGTATAGTTTGTATATTGTGCTCATAGTTTTACTTAGTGTCTTTTATAGACCTAAATGGAAGAACAGGAAGATTCATATATAGAAGTCATTGGCTCAAGCAAAGCGAACTCTCTTTCGGCAGAAGGATGGCGGAAACTGAAGAAGAATCGCTATGCGATGTCTGGTTTATTCGTGATTATTCTAGCGTTGTTGATTGCCATTTTTAGTCCAATGATTCGGCCGGATGGAACGGTTGATGCCGATGAAGCAATTATTGAAATTCTTAGTAAAAAGCCTGGATTTACCGCCAACATTTTAATGATTACTGAGAATAAAGATGAAGAATCATCAGTATGGGGGAGAATGTTCACTGGAGGAAAGGATGATGGAATAAAACACCGGGCGTTTCACAGCTTTCGGATAGATTATCCAAATATCATTATTGAAGAATACAGTAAACACAAAGAAGAGAGTTGGTATCAACCTAGGGAAAATAAATACCCTTTAGTAGATGTGGCGTTTAACCTTGAAGATGCAATCGATTCAGATAATCCTGGCAAAAAACGAGTAATTAAAAAAGAAAATGGAGATGGAACTGTTTCTTTTTTACTGCGGAATGACTCTGTGTTTACCACAATGAGTTATAAAGAAATTGAGCAAATCGTTAAGGATGATTTTATTGAGGATAGAACTTATTGGTTAGGGACGGATGTCCAAGGAAGAGACTACCTAAGTAGATTAATGGGAGGTACGGTTATCTCACTTTCAGTAGGGTTTATAGCCGTGTTTATATCGCTAATAATAGGGGTGACGTTAGGCGCTGTGGCTGGATATTTTAGAGGTTGGGTTGATGAGATCATTATGTGGTTCATTAACGTAATATGGTCGATTCCGGCCTTGTTGCTTGTAATTGCTATTACGATGGTAATTGGAAAAGGATTTGAAAAAACCTTTATAGCTGTGGGGTTAACTATGTGGGTTGAAATTGCCAGGGTAGTTAGAGGGCAGGTGCTATCTGTTCGAGAAAAAGAATACATTGAGGCAGGCCGTGCTCTTGGCTACAGGTCAAGCCGAATTATATTTAAGCACGTTCTTCCAAATATCACAGGGCCAATTATTGTTATTGCTGCGGCTAATTTTGCATCCGCAATTTTAATTGAAGCTGGACTAAGTTTCTTAGGGCTTGGAGCTCAGATTCCAACACCTTCTTGGGGATCGATGATCAATGATTATCGTAATTACATAACGGACGATATGGCTTATCTATGTATCCTGCCTGGTGCCGCAATCGTTATAATGGTGTTAGCCTTTATGCTTGTGGGTAATGGATTAAGAGATGCTCTGGACACCAAGTCGGTTGACGAGATAGCGGGCACTTGACGGTCTAAGGCGTAAATTCTTGCAATTCTTGACCACCCCATTCGACTACGGTAAATCCTTTTCTTTCTTTTCTTAAGCTTGTAATATCTTGCTTTTTAATATCTATAGATTCAACCAATGGTTTGAACACCATCATGATTCGGATGAATGTTTCTGGAGTAGGTGTTATTTTTAATTCCGCTATTTTCTCATATTCATCAGATGAAAAATGAATGAAATTGAAAGGGTTGTTTTCCATTAGAGGAAGCCAATAAATTATAAACTCATTCGCTTCTTTTCGATTTAAACCAAGTTCTGCTAAAGTCTTTTCCAAAAACGGAATCGTCTGATCGCCAGGAATTATAAATCCATCCTCAATAGCAAGATCTGTTCTTGGTTCTCCTTCCCAGTACAATGAGTAATACTCTTTTCCGTCATCATCTATTAATGTTCCATCTGGATACGCCTTCACTTTCCAGCCTGAATTATACTTAGGATAAGTGTGCGTCAGTTTTCCGTCATAATCTAATACTACTTCAACATCTGTTGTGTCTTCAGGGTAGAAATAAATAATTGGTTTTCTGTAAATTTTCTTCGGAGGAGGTTTCATACGGAACGTATTAACTGCAACTGAAAATTGAATACGACTTAAACTAGCAGAAGCTCTTTGCTGCCATAAATAGCCTGTTCGAAAAATAAGATGTTCCCCTAAATTAACTCCTAGACCAGTATAAAAACGGTTCTCGTCAAAGGTCATTTTACTTATCGATATGAGCAATTCATCATAAATAGTTAGGAAAAATCGAGTCCCAAATCTGTACCGATATGTATTCCTTCCTAATGGAAAATTGATAAGCATACGGTGTCTAATTCGAGTAGAAAATTGAACACTTCCATTATTTATCCAACGTTGTTCCAACCTACTACGTTGTTCAGTTTCATGTTTACGCTTACCACGTATGTATTCAAATTGCTGCCAAATTCTATTTTCCAAAATTGATCGATCAGAATAAGAAGATCCGAAATCGCCCGTTTGCAAGCGTGCAACTCCAGCGGTTAAAGACCAATTATTATATCTATGATAGGTAAACCCAATTCGTCCGACTAATTCTTGAAAATTCGAAAAAGGATTATAAAGACGAAGTTGTAAATCGCTGTCCACACTAATATTAGTCTTTGGTATCCCTATCGTTGCATCTAATTTAGACCAGGTGCCCAAAGAGGTTGGAGCAGACTGACCATATAGAAATGCACTGCAAGCGAATAGGGTAGCAAAAAATAAGTGCTTCATGGTTATAAAATGAATTTCAAGCGTCATCAGGTTAGTGGCTTAACCTGATAATGCACATTCCATCAATGGTTACAGAGTGGTAAATCTAAAATAACAATAAACCGGTTACAAAAATAGTCATGCCGATAAGCATCAGGTAAAGCGTATAAGGTAAAATGTCCTTCGCTTTTAACCCTGTAATGGCTAGTAACGGAAGCGCCCAGAAAGGTTGAAGCATATTTGTTAACTGATCGCCATAAGACATGGCCATAATGCCTTTCCCCAGTGGTAGACCCTGCTCAACAGAACTTTCTATTATTATTGGCCCCTGAACGGCCCATTGACCACCACCACTTGGGACGAATATATTCACCAAGCCAGCTGAGAAGAATGTGAAAATTGGGTGGGAAGTTTCATTGGTGTGAGCTACAAAGAAGTTGGAAATGTCCGTCATCATTCCAGATCCCTTCATTAATCCTAGTATGCCAAAATACAATGGGAACTGAATTAAAATACCTGCAGCTCCTACAATCGCTCCCTCCACCGATTTTAAGAAATTAATAAATCGTTGATGAAGCAACAGACACATGCCAAACAACAATAGGTTGATGAAATTAGGATTGATAAAATTCCAGTTTAATTCATAAAGAGCAAAAACGACTTTAAAATGAAGGTAGAGTAGTATGCCAATCCCTACAGACATCCCTAAAATTTTAGAATAATCTAGTTTTTCAGCGCCAATCAGTTTTGGTTTAACAAATTTGTTCTTATTTGTAATCTCAATATCTATTGATGTTGGCTTCACTACTCTCGCAATTATATACATGGCAATTGGAAGTACAATTAGAAGCGCCAGCGAAATACAAATGTTCATCGGTGACAGAATAGTTTCAGTAATTGGGATACTATCGGGTAACTTCTCCAGAAACTGTGGGGTTAATGTTGCGCTGTCAAAGAGTTTAAGAATTCCTTTCTCTTCGGCACTTTTTAATGGTGCGGAACCAGAAAATCCGCCATGCCATACCATTAAGCCTACATAACCTGCAGCTCCAACTAAAGGATAATTGATCGAGAATCCTTTTTCAATGGATCTTTCAGCAATTTTTCTTGCGAACAATGCGCCTAAGATTAAGCCAAAACCCCAGTTAAATAGACTAACGAGTATGGTTACAAATGCTACAAAAAGGGCGGCCATGGCCGTAGTCTTGCAGAAACTAACCAGTGTGTTAAGTAATTTGTCTATCGGTTTTGATAACGCCAGTACGTGGCCAAGAACAAGCATTAGCATCATTTGCAATGCGAATGCCAGACCGTTTCCTCCTCCAAGGCCTTTTTCCCAATGCCCTAATAAGTCATAACTATATGATCCAAAACCAATTGTTTCAGGCTTTGTAAAGAATAGAGAAAGAAGAAACGTTAATAAAGTAAGAAATACCGCAATAGTAAAAGGCGCTGGTAACAGCGCCTTAAATACTTTGGTATATCCATCTTGAAAACTCAAATGAGCTTTTTAATCTAGAATGGTAAATCGTCTTCTTCTGAACTAAATTCTTCTACAGGTGGCTCAGCTGGTGCAGGAGGCATTTCTCCTTGTGCAGCGCCCGCTTCAATTTTCCAAGCATCGATGTTGTGATACCATTTACCGTTAAATTCTCTTGAAGAAAGATTGAAACTTACCGTTACATCTTGCCCTTCTTTGAAATTACCTAACATGGCAATTTTATCTTCACCGAATAAGCTGAAACAAACGTTAGGATTATACTGGTCACCAGTATCGATAACAAACCCTTGTTTTTTCCAATCTTTTCCAGCTTTACTAGTTCCGCTTTCTACGGCTAATATTTGTGAAACTCTTCCTTTTACTTCTAAACTCATCGTATAAACAGTTATTATAGTTGTTGCGTCATTTCAACGCTAATTATCAGATTATAAATCTAGTTATTAAATGCCAATAGTGTCATCCAAGCTTCGGTCAACTTGTTCTCATTTAGCAGAAGTTTTGCACGATTGTGAAGTTCTTTTTCAAGAGTTACCGCATCTTCTTCAAATTCCAGGAAAATTTCACTCAATTCCATTAAACGATATTCGTTTACGTCAGTTTCATTTGGCAACTCTTCAATTCCGCCAAGTTGACCTAAATTATTAGCTGATAAAAATTGACTGGACCTAATGTCTTCAGGGATTTGATCATGTCCAATTCCACAAGTTGTAATCGGTTTCGCAATTTCAAACATACTATTCTGGTCAGCTCTGCAGTACCAATTACCGCCCATTCGAGCCACCAAATCAATTTTATGTTGATCAATTGCACCAGACTCGTTTAATACTTCTTCAGCAATATGAAGTTTTATAATCTCACAGATCACCAAGTTTCCTGCCCCTCCTTCTTGACCAAGTTCTTTTACCTCTATTACTTTACATTCAAATTGAACTGGAGATTCTTTGATTCTAAAAGGCTTCACCAAGTCAGATTTGACAGGAGTTAAACCTGATTTTTCAAATTCACTAATATCCTCACTATAAGGTGAACTGGCGAGACTCATCTGATGAACCATATCATAGTTTACGATATTGATTACAACCTCTGGAACTACCTTTACATTATTATAGGTGTCTTTCGTTGTGTTGGTTCGTCCACTTCTTGCTGGAGAAAAAATAGCAATAGGAGGGTTCGCACTGAATACGTTGAAAAAACTAAATGGTGCAATGTTCGTGGTTCCATCTTCACTAATGGTACTTGCAAAGGCAATTGGCCGAGGGCCCACACTACCAAGCAAATAATGATGAAGTTTTGGTACTGGAATTTCTTTTGGATCTATCGTTAACATAATGAACCTTGTAAGATTAGAAGTCCAAAGTTAATAAGTCGGTGGCGAGCGGATGTATTTTCTATCAATTCTTTTCGAAAATAATTTCATTTACTTAAAAATTAAATATCTTTGCAGTCCTTTTACGGCCAACGGGCTTTTTAGGATTGAAATACTGCGGATGTGATGGAACTGGTAGACATGCTAGACTTAGGATCTAGTGCCGCAAGGTGTATGGGTTCGACTCCCTTCATCCGCACTTTACAAAATCAAAATGGTATCCTGGATAACGGGATACCATTTTTAGTTTAAATAATTTCATTGTGATGGATATTAAGCAAGAAAAAATTGATGATTTAAATGCACTACTTCGTGTGAAGATTGGTCCTGAAGACTACAGCGAAAAGGTGGATGAAACATTAAAGAATTACAGAAAACAAGCTAACATTCCTGGTTTCAGAACTGGGAAAGTACCTATGGGATTGATCAAGAAAAAGTATGGTCCTTCTGTAGTGGCTGAAGAAGTGAATAAAGCAATCAACAATGCGCTTTACGAACACATCACAGACAAAAAGATAGATATCCTAGGTAATCCAATGCCTAAGGATGATCCAGAGAATCAAGTTGATTGGGAGAATCCAGCAGATATGGAATTCACTTATGAAATTGGTTTAGCTCCTTCATTTGACGTTAAATTAACCAAGAAGGATAAAGTTACTTATCACAAAGTAATTGTAGATGAAACTGTTGTTGATCAACAAGTGGAAGATTTCGCTAAGCGATACGGAAAGTTAGTGCCTGCAGATTTATCAGAAGATAAAGACATGTTATTAGGTTCTTTTAAGGAGCTTGATGGAAAAGGAACTGAAAAAGAAGGTGGAATTCTTCATACTTCAACCATTTCTGTTGAAATGTTGGAAGACAAGAAAATGCAAAAGAAACTTACCGGAATGAAAGTAGGTGATTCTTTAGTGTTAGATCCAAATGATGTTTCTAAAGGTGAAGCTGACATGGCTGCTATGTTAGGTGTTACTAAAGAGGACTTAGAAGGAGTTTCAAATGAATTTGAATACACGGTAACTGAAATCAAAAGAATGCAGCCGGCTGCGGTTAACGTTCAGTTATTTGATAAGATTTACGGTGAAGGGAATGTAACAACAGAAGAAGATTTTAGAAATAAAATCAAAGAAGAAATGGCTTCTATGTTCAACAAAGATTCCGATAGAGTTTTTAAAAGAGATCTATCTGATAGCTTAATCAAGAAATTGAAACTAAGCCTTCCTGATGACTTTTTGAAAAGATGGATTCAGGCAAGTAACGAAAATGAAGTAACTGCAGAGCAGATTGAAGCGGAGTATGACCAATATTCTAAGCAATTGAAATGGCAGCTTATCGAAAACAAGATCATTGCAGACAATGACTTGAAAGTTGAGCAAGAAGAAGTTGTAGAGTATACAAAGGGACTTTTGGCGCAACAATACGCACAATATGGTATGCCGGCTCCAGAAGAGGAAATGCTTGCTGAAAGTGCAGTTAAAGTTTTGCAAAATCAAGACGAAGCTAAAAAGGTGTACGAAGCAATTTACGAGCGTAAAATCGTTGACTTTGCAAAAGAGAACATCAAGATTGATGAGAAAGAATTAAGCTATGAAGACTTTGTAAAAGTTGCCACAGCTGAATAATTAATAATTCTGTTTAGTACTAATTAAGGCTCTTATCGTTTGATAAGGGCCTTTTTTTATGTTCTGATCATTTTCCTGAACCATGGCTGAGAATTAATCCTATATTTAAAGTCAACAATGAATCTGAACAATAAATCATACGGATTTGTTGTATTAACTTATAAATACAAGTTGAAATGAACTTTGGAGATGAATTTAGAAAGTATGCTACTAAGCATCAAGGAATAAGTAGCACAAGCTATGATAAGTATATGTCTCATGCCTACGGAGGTGTTGAGAACATGACAAGAACGGTAATTGAAGAACGGCAAATGCCTTTTAGAGAAGTAGATGTATTCTCCAGGTTAATGGCGGATAGAATCATTTTCTTGGGAACAGGAATAGATGATTATATCGCTAATATTATTCAAGCTCAATTATTATTTCTTGAGTCAGTAGATCCTAAGAAGGATATTCAAATTTACCTGAACTCTCCAGGAGGATCTGTTTATGCAGGTTTAGGTATCTATGATACAATGCAATATATCGGTCCAGATGTTGCAACTATTTGTACAGGGATGGCTGCATCTATGGGTGCTGTTTTATTATGTGCAGGTACTGCAGGTAAAAGAACTGCTCTTAAACATTCAAGAGTGATGATTCACCAACCATTAGGAGGTGCTTCAGGACAAGCTTCAGATATCGAAATCACTGCTAAAGAGATTCAAAAACTGAAAAAAGAACTATATGATATTATAGCGACTCACTCAGGACAAACTTATGATAAGGTTTGGGAAGATTCTGATAGAGATTATTGGATGATTGCCGATGAAGCAAAGGAATACGGTATGATCGATGAGGTCTTATCTAGAAATCCAAAAGGTAAATAATCGAGTACAACACACTGTTTAACAAAGACACCGTCTTCCTAACGTAACTGGAAGACGGTTTGTTTTTTGTATTTTTGCATACTAATGGCGGAAAAAGAAGACATCAGATGCTCCTTTTGTGGGAGACATAAGAAAGATACGAATGTGCTAATTGCTGGTATTACAGGTCATATCTGTGATAGCTGTATTGGTCAGGCAAATCAAATTGTTCAAGAAGAAGTAACCCATAAAACGGATTCTGCTCTTGAAACTTCACTTACGCTGTTAAAGCCTATTGAAATCAAAGAACATCTTGATCAGTACGTTATCGGACAAGGTAATGCTAAAAGAGTATTGTCTGTTGCGGTATACAATCATTATAAAAGATTACTTCAGAAAGAAGAAGAAGACGATATTGAAATTGAAAAGTCAAACGTTGTTCTTATCGGAAGAACAGGAACTGGGAAGACATTATTAGCTAGAACAATTGCTAAAATGTTGAATGTTCCTTTTTGCATAGCTGATGCTACTGTATTAACAGAAGCTGGTTATGTAGGAGAAGATGTAGAAAGTATCCTTTCTAGATTGCTGCAAGCCGCAGATTATGACGTTGCCTCGGCAGAAAGAGGGATCGTTTTCATTGATGAAATTGATAAAGTTGCTCGTAAATCAGATAATCCATCTATTACTAGGGATGTATCTGGAGAAGGTGTCCAACAAGCACTTCTTAAGTTATTAGAAGGTGCAACTGTTAATGTGCCGCCTCAAGGTGGACGAAAACATCCAGAGCAAAAAATGATTCAGGTAAATACCAAAAACATTCTATTTGTTTGTGGTGGTGCCTTTTCGGGAATTGAGAAATTAATTGAACGAAGAATTAATATAAATGCGATCGGATTTAGCACGGAAAAAGAAGATCAAGAAGAAGATGATAATCTTTTGAAATATGTGAATCCACAAGATTTGAAGGATTATGGATTGATTCCTGAATTAATTGGTCGTTTTCCTGTACTAACGTACTTGAATCCACTGGATCATGCAACGCTGAAAAGAATTCTTACAGAACCTAAAAATTCATTAGTAAGACAATACGTTAAGTTGTTTAAAATTGACAATGTTGATCTGAAATTTAATGATGACGTGTTTGACTTTATCGTTGACAAAGCATTAGAATTTAAACTAGGAGCAAGGGGATTAAGGTCTATTTGCGAAGCTATTTTAAATGATGCAATGTTTGAACTGCCTTCTCAAGAAGAAGTAGGTAGTTTTGAGCTTACCTTAAAATATGCTGAAGAGAAGTTTGGCAAATCGAAGATTAGCACGCTGAAAGTGGCATAGTATTCGTAATTCAATTCACATGAAGAATTTATTATTACTCGGAATGTTAACGCTGAGCTTATCAGTCTGCGCCCAATTTAAAGTTGAAGATTATTATAAAGAGGAGTTTAAAGGAGATTGGGGGAAGGCGTTTACGGCTTGTTTTGAGGCCATGGATAAGGCTGGTCATGGAAGCCTCGAACTAGTTGGCTCTAAAACCTACAATTTTAAATCATGTGCTGAATTACCTAGATACGCCACTAAAGGACGTAGAATGTTCGTGATCAATGGGAATGGGGCAACGCTATATGCGAGAGTTGATTCGGTATATATATTCAATAGAATCCCAAAACACCAAAAGGAAGCATTAAGCAAAATGATGTCAACCAGGTTTACGATTAACGACCTTACATTTATTGCAGGGAGCAAGGGGATTAACTTAGGAGCAACCTATCAAACGAGCATCAACAGGTGCAATTTTCAATCTCAAAAAGTAGCTTCAATAGATATCCAATTTGGTCTGTCCACTACTATTTCTCACTGTAACTCACTTGCAGCATATAAAGATAATTACGTATTAAGAACCGGAAAAGATTGGGGAGGAAACAATAATAACTCACAATCCAATAGTAGTGTTATTGACAGGTGTAGAGTGTTTGCCAGAGATGGAGCAAAAACCTGTTTTAAAGTTCTAGGGTCGGGTGGAGTTGTAATTCGAGATGCTATATCTGAGGGATCTAAAGAGGTAGATTACTCTGTGTTCATAGATCGATTAACGAGCACAACGGTTAGAATGTTTAGGCTTGAAAATTTTCATTTAGAACACAAGCCTAAAAAAGCTGGAATCTTCATTCAATCAACAGGGATTAATATTATTGATGGCTTGTTTTATCAATTGTCTTATGATGGCTATAGATTGATTCACGCTGGGGCAGGTACGGATCAAATAAACTTGAAAAACGTTCCTCACTTTGTAGGAGGCACAGTAATCCAACAAGATTGGTCGAATACAGCTTGGGTGCTAGAAAATTGCCAAAGCAAATTCTTTATTCCGAGCAATTGGAGGATTAAAAAAGGAGTGACCTACAGCAAAAAACTGCCATTCTATTTTAAAGGAACCGGATACGGTCCTGCGGTAGAGAAACGTTATTGATATTCAATTATCCCTTCGGATTTGCATACAGCTTTACGTCACTTCCCGTGATTTCAGCATCACAAAGGATTACAAGTCTTTCTATTACATTTCTTAGTTCCCGAATGTTACCGGTCCAATCAACGTTTTGAAGTTCCTTAATCGCATCATTACCTAGTTTTTTCAATGGAACGCCTTGGTCATTACAAATTGTACCCAGGAAATGCTCCACTAACAATGGAATGTCATCCTTACGATCGTTCAAGGCAGGAACATGAATTGGAATTACATTTAAACGGTGGAATAAATCTTCTCTAAAATTATTGTCTTCTATTTCTTGACGCAGATCTTTGTTGGTTGCGGCAAGCACCCTAACATTCACCTTAATCTCTTTGTCACTTCCTACACGGCTAATTTTATGCTCCTGTAATGCTCTCAATACTTTGGCTTGAGCAGACATGCTCATGTCGCCAATTTCATCAAGGAATATCGTGCCACCATCAGCTTGTTCGAACTTTCCTTTCCGTTGTTTATGTGCCGATGTGAAGGCTCCTTTTTCGTGCCCAAATAACTCACTTTCTATTAATTCAGAAGGAATCGCAGCACAGTTAACTTCCACAAACGGACATTTATTTCGACCACTTTTTTCATGTAGTTGTCTCGCAACTAATTCTTTTCCTGCACCATTTGCACCGGTAATCATAACTCGAGCATCACTTGGAGCAACTTTGTCAATCATCTCTTTGATCTTCACAATTGGCTCAGATTCTCCAACAATATCCGATGTTAAGGACTTGTGAACTTTTCGTTTTAACACTTTAGTCTCTTGAACCAAGTCAGATTTGTCCATCGCATTTCTAATCGTAACTAGAATACGATTAAGGTCCAATGGTTTCTGAATGAAATCAAATGCACCTTTTTTAATGGCATCAACAGCGGTCTCCACATTACCATGACCAGAAATCATGACTACAGGAGCGTCAATACCTAATTCGATTACTTTCTCTAATACCTCAATGCCGTCCATTTTAGGCATTTTAATATCACATAGAATAATGTCGTATTTGTTTTTTTGAATTAGTTCTAAGCCGGCCGCACCATCTTCTGCGTCATCCACTTTGTACTTTTCAAATTCTAAGATTTCTTTAAGCGTGCTTCTAATTGGTCGCTCGTCATCGATTACAAGTATGTTTGCCATGGTAGTCTGTTTTCTGCTCTTCTAAAATAGAAGAATGCATGGTTATTACGAAGAGAAATGGCAATTATCTCGCCAAAGTATTTAGATGATTACTACTTACTTGTACCTGAGCCATTTAAACAGTTCTTTGTAGGTGATTTTCTTACCATACATTAAGATTCCCGTCTTGTAAATTTTGGCAGCAAGTTTAGTAGTAAGGATAAACGTTAATACTAGAGTTACCATCGAAATAACAACTTCCCACCAAGCGTAATCTCCACCTGCTACTCTTACAAGCATTGCTACTGGAGAAGTCAGCGGAATATAACTTAACCACACGATAGCCTCGCCTCCAGGATTAAAGACGGACATCATCGAAACTATAAAACCAAATATTAACGGTATAGTAATAGGAAGCATGAATTGTTGAGTCTCCGTTTCACTGTCAACCGCCGATCCAACAGCAGCGAAAAGAGAAGCGTACAATAAGTATCCTCCTAGAAAATAAAACACAAACAACCCTAGTAACAAGGCCCAAGGAGCGTTGAATATCTCCATTAATATTTCATTCATCCGCTCATTTTGGCCCGTTTCCATTGCTGGCTTCAGTTGCTCCGAGATCATTTGTTCAGATCCTCCGGCCACATTAGCCGCATCAAAAACATCTGGCATTACAGCACTTGAAACTACGGCCATCAGTATTCCTGAAAGTACAACCCAGACAAAAAATTGGGTAAGACCAACTAGTGCTATACCAAAGATCTTGCCCATCATTAACTGAAATGGACGAACAGATGACACCATGATTTCAACGATACGACTCGTCTTTTCTTCAATGACGCCTCTCATCACCATTACTCCATACATGAATATGAACATGTAAATAACTAGTGCAAACATGAATCCAATACCCGCTGTAACTCCAACTTTGGAATCACCAGTATTCACATCGACCGATATGACACGCATGTCTACTGAAATATATTCATATTGTTCGGGCTCAATTTCTGCCTTTTTCAATCGTAGTTTTTGTGTGAACTGAGTCACCAACGAGATCAATTCAGATTCTTTACTGACTGAAAGCGGTTTATTGTAATAAATGTTGGCATCACCGTTTATTGTTTGAGTTGTGATGTGAAGACCGACAAGAGGTGTTTCGGAATCTTTTTTTATAGTTTCTTGCAATGAATCAAGGTTACCATTGAAAGTTTCAAATGTAAAATCCGCAGATTCGCTAAAGTCCTTTGAGTTTGCTAAATAGGTGTCGTCTAATAACAAGACTTTCATCTCAGTTGAATCACTAAGTCCAACAATTCCCGCTAGTGCATAGAACCCAACAATCAACAAGGGGCCTAAAAGGGTCATGATGATAAAAGACTTTTTACGTACTCTACTTCCGTATTCTCTTTTAATTATTAATCCAATCTTACTCATCTTCGCCTCCTTCTGTCGTTTGAGAAGCGCCTTGATCTTCAGTTACATTGTTATTACCTTGATCTTTTCCTACCGCGTCAATGAAAATATCATTCATGGTTGGAACAACGGGAAGAACACTTTGAAGCTCAACACTTGGAATTACACCATTTAAAAAATCGTTGAGTTTAACATGATCCATTAATCTGACCTTGGCTGTAAAGACATCTTTGTCTATTTGCTCTCTACTAATTAATTCAAATCCTCCCCAAAATGAATTGGCGAACGCCACCACATTTCCTTTAAAAGTAATGTCGTATTCTTTCTTAGAAAAGTCTTTTTTAATCTGACTCATGCTTCCAGAAAGAATGTTCTGTGATTTGTTTATTAACGTAATGTCATCACAAATTTCTTCAACTGAACCCATGTTGTGAGTAGAAAGCATAATGGTAGCACCTTCGTCTCTAAGCTTTAGAATTTCTTGTTTAATGAGGTTCGTATTGATTGGATCAAAGCCGCTAAAAGGTTCGTCAAGAATTAAGATTTTTGGTCGATGTAGGATGGTAGTGATGAATTGAACTTTTTGAGCCATCCCTTTAGAGAGCTCTTCAACTTTTTTGCCCCACCATTCTGAGATTTCAAATTTTTCAAACCACTCTTGAAGCTCTTTTTTAGCTTCTGATTTTTTCATCCCTTTAAGCTGAGCCAGGTAAACGCATTGTTCACCAACCTTCATTTTCTTATAAAGACCTCTTTCCTCAGGTAAATAACCAATGTCTTCGATGTGCTTTGGCTTCAGTCGTTCGCCATCAATCATTACGCTGCCTTCATCCGGCCCAGTAATTTGATTGATAATTCGAATGAGTGATGTTTTCCCAGCTCCGTTTGGGCCAAGTAATCCAAAGATACTTTGCTTGGGAACTTGAATAGAAACTCCGTTAAGTGCAGTATGCGCAGCATACCTTTTAACAACGCCACTAGCTTCAAGAACGAATTGTTGATCGGTCATACTTTAAAAATAATAAGATTGATACAACTAATAACATCAATTCCAATTAAGGAAACATGAGTCCATTAGCGGTTGTTATTCGTTTCAAGAAAAATGATCTCTCATTTTGCTGAAAAATCCTTTTTCTTCTTTACCAGGGTTTGGTGCGAAATTACTACTGTCTCGCAGCCCTTCAAGAATTTGGCGTTCTTCCTTACTTAACCTTTTCGGAGTCCATACGTGGATAGTCACCATCAAATCTCCATTACCATACCCATTCAAATTGGGTAGTCCTTTTCCTCTTAATCGTAAAAGTTTTCCGCTTTGAGTTCCAGGGTCAATTTTGATTTTAGCTTTTCCTTCTACCAACGGAATTTCGGTACTCGACCCTATTGCTGCATCTACAAAATTTACATATGCGTTGTAGTGCAAGTTGGCTCCATCACGAATTAATTCTGGATGATCTTCTACCGATATAACAATAATTAAGTCTCCTGGTACACCTCCGCCTGGCGCTGCATTACCTTGGCCTTGCATGCTGAGTTGCATTCCGTCTTCAACTCCACCTGGAATCTTGATTGGAATAACAGACTCTTTCTTCTCTAATCCGCTTGCATCAACTCCCGCTGGTCTGCTCCCAACTATCTGACCTCCACCTTGACAGGTTGGGCAAGTAGAAGCAGTTTGCATTTGACCTAATATAGTATTGGTAATTCTAGTTACTTGACCGGTTCCTCTACAAGTGCTACAAGTATTAAACTCAACACCTTCAGCATTAACTAGCTTGTTAACTTTGATTTTCTTCTCAACTCCATTAAGAACTTCCTCTAAAGTCAATTTAATTTTAACTCGAAGATTAGATCCTTTTCTACTTTGTCTTCGACCGCCTCTTCGGCCTCCACCAAATCCACCAAATGCATCTCCGAAAATGTCTCCGAATTGGCTAAATATGTCGTCCATATTCATACCACCATGGCCTCCGCCACCAAAACCTCCGCCATCAAACGCTTGATGACCGTACTGATCGTACTTGCTTCGTTTTTCTTGGTCGCCTAGGATTTCGTATGCCTCTGCAGCTTCCTTGAATTTCTCTTCGGCTGATGGGTCATCTGGATTTTTATCCGGATGATATTTCAGCGCTAGTTTACGATACGCCTTTTTGATCTCAGCAGCTTCCGCTCCTTTAGAAACACCTAATACTTCGTAATAATCTCTTTTACTGCTCATGATTATTGTCCTACAACAACTTTTGCAAATCGAATGACCTTATCATTCAATAAATATCCTTTTTCAACTACATCAACTACTTTTCCCTTCATGTCATCAGACGGTGCAGGAATATTCGTTAAGGCTTCATGCTTGTCTACATCGAACGTTTCTCCATGAGATTCCATTCGTTTCAAGCCTTTCACTTCTAAATTCTTAAATAGTTTATTCTGAATAAGACCAAACCCTTCTTTAAGTGCTTCTGGATCCTCAACAGATCCGTTATTAGCGATGGCCCGTTCTAAATCGTCAAGTACAGGAAGTAAATCACGAAGTACATTTTCACTTGCAGTTTTCGTGATTTCGATTTTTTCTTTTGCCGTTCGTTTTCTGAAATTGTCAAACTCAGAATATAGCCTTACAAATTTTTCATGCAGTTGCTTATACTCCAGCTCTTTTTGGTCAAGTTCTGATAGCTGTTCCGTTTCCGGCTCAACTGCTTCATTTTCGGTAGTGGTTGAATTACCTTCTTCCGTGTTAACCGCTTCTTCAGCATTAGATTCTGACTGGTTTATGTCAACTTGCTCCGCTGATTTTTCAGCATTCTCCTTTGCGCTCATCTTTCCTTTTTTATTCCCGAACATCTTTCCGTAGTGATCTATTGACTTTTTGTAGTCAAAATCTTTGCCAATAAAGGATAGTGAGTCACTTTGACAGAAAACGGCCTAATACCTGTCCTCGTGGCATAAAAAAAGCCCTTTTAGTGTCATTTTCTCACACCAAAAGGGCCTTAAAGTCAGTTGAAACTTATCTACAGTTTCGTAATGTGTTTGTCAAGTTCAGCGTCTAATCCCATTCCTCTTAAATTCTTTGCAATGATCCTACCATCTGGTCCAACTAAAAAACTAGCTGGGATTGACGAGATCGCATAAGCTTTTGCGGCTCTAGATTCCCATCCTCCTAGGTCACTAACGTGATATCTCCATGTGAGACGATCGTTCTTAATTGCTTTTCTCCAAGCTTCTTTGTTTTTATCCAATGAAACGGAAAATACTTCAAAGCCTTTACCTTTTTTGAATTTAGCTACTTTGTATTTGTTATAAGCTCTAACAACGGTTGGGTTTTCTTTTCTGCAAGGCGCGCACCAAGATGCCCAAAAATCAACTAAGACATATTTGCCTCTTAAAGAAGAAAGTTTTAAAGTTCTTCCATCTGGGCTGTCAAACGCAAGTTCGGGAGCCATGTCCCCAACATTAGTTCCTACAACCTTCTTTTTTTTCTTCGGCCAATCTACATTTTCAGAAGTTGATACTGAATTGTACGTGAAGGCAAATCCCACTGCGCCAAGCGCAAGTACAAAGGCAATTACTTTTAATTTTTTCATTTTAAACTATTTTATCTCGAGGGACAAGTATCAATAACTATTCCAAGAATTCACTTTAAAGATACGCTTTATGAAATTCTTCGAATGTCGGCTCCAAGATTATTCAAACGAATCTCAATATCTTGATATCCACGGTCAATTTGATTGATGTTATGGATCATGCTTTTGCCTTGTGCACTCAAAGCCGCAATTAGTAAAGATACACCGGCTCTAATATCAGGAGAAGTCATAGAAATCCCCCTTAATGGAGCTTTACGATTTAGTCCGTTAACCGTTGCTCTGTGCGGATCACATAAGATAATTTGTGCGCCCATGTCGATTAATTTATCAACGAAAAATAAGCGGCTTTCAAACATTTTTTGATGTACTAAAACACTGCCTTTTGCTTGGGTAGCCGTTACCAAAATAATGCTTAATAAATCTGGAGTGAAGCCAGGCCATGGTGCATCTGAAACGGTAAGAATTGATCCGTCTATATAGGAGTCAATCACATATTCATCTTGAGAAGGAACGTAAATATCATCCCCCCTGCGCTCTAACATGATACCCATTTTCCTGAAAACATTCGGAATAATACCTAGATCGTCATACGAAACATCTTTAATCGTCACTTCACCTTGAGTCATGGCTGCCATTCCTATAAAAGAACCGATTTCAATCATGTCAGGAAGAATCCTATGATCAGTACCGCCAAGTTTTTCAACACCCTCAATGGTAAGTAAATTTGAGCCAATTCCGCTAATATCCGCGCCCATGCGGTTAAGCATCTTGCATAATTGTTGCAAGTATGGTTCACATGCAGCATTATAGATAGTTGTCTTGCCTTCAGCCAAGACTGCCGTCATAACGATATTCGCAGTTCCAGTTACAGATGCTTCATCGAGCAACATATAACAACCTTTTAAGTTCTTTGCTTCAGCTTTGTAAAAGTGATTTTCACCATCATAGATGAACTTTGCTCCTAGCTTTTGAAATCCTAAGAAGTGGGTATCTAAACGTCTTCTACCAATTTTATCTCCACCTGGCTTTGGGATATATCCTTTTCCAAATCGAGCAAGAAGAGGCCCAACAATCATAATCGATCCCCGGAGGGCACCACCTTTTTCAGCAAACTCTGGCGAGTTTAAGAAGTCAATGTCAATATCATCAGCTTGAAAAGTAAAAGATCCTTTTCCATGTTTTTCAACTTTAACTCCAAGAGCTTGAAGCAAATTGATCAGTTTGTTGATGTCGATAATATCTGGAATATTATCGATTTTAACTTTTTCAGCTGTTAACAGAACCGCGCACAAAATCTGAAGTGCTTCGTTTTTTGCGCCCTGTGGTATTAACTCACCTTTTAATTGATTACCTCCGTAAACCTCAAATGATGCCATTCTCTAGTATCTTTTCTTGTAATTTCTTCCTTTTCCTTTTGGCTTCCCTTTGAAATTTCTCTTTTTATTAGAGGACCCTTTTTTCATTAAATCTCCAACTGATTGAAATTCGAAATCTTCAGCTAAAGTCAATTTACCTTCGCTCATTGTTTTCAAATCTTTTAAGATCGTTTCATCCTTTGCTGAATCTGAATTCCATTGAAGGTTCGATCGCTTCATTAGGTTAGCAATTCTACCTACTAGAAATTGCTTTTCTTCACCTTCATCATATTTGATAGCTGCTTCGATAAGTCTTTCTACAGTTTTTCCATAATGACCATACTTTATATCATTTGATGGGTAAGGGACCACTGCCGGCTTTGTAGTAAATGTTTCGGCACTTGGAATTGGGTATGGAGAATCAACGTCTAATTTGAAATCAGACATGATAAATAAATGTGCCCAAAGCTTATGGTTGTAATCTGTAATGTCTCTTAAATGCGGGTTAAGTTGACCCATAACTGAAATAATTGCCTTGGCAATCTTGTTTCGCTCTTCACGGTCTTCTTTAGTACAAGCAAAGTGAATCATGTTTTGGACGTTTCGCCCGTATTCAGGAATAACCATCTTCCCTCTTTGCGTATTGTATATTAATGATAATTGGTGTTCTGACATATGTATAAATTATGGTCTGCTTCGTTCTGGCTTTCGAATTATTGATGTTTTGCCATGCAGATGGAGCTCAAAGTTAGTTAAATCAATGAAAAATCGAAACAGAGAAGCTCGGAATTTGAATTTCTTTTAAAATGTCTGTAAATCAGTCTGGATTAATCCAGCACTTCTAACTTCGCAAACTTCAGTAGCAACTGTTTTTGCCCAGCACTAGGGAAGTAAACCGTGGCTTTTATGTTTGGCGAGACACCTTCCAGTTTTACAATTTTTCCTTTTCCAAAACGAGCATGTGCAACATTTGCTCCTTCTTGCAATTTTTCTAAATCAACAGGGGGTCCAGCAGTGGCAGAAGATACCTTCTTCATGTTTTTGCCAACTGACACCTGAGGGATGTTCTTTCTGCTCGTTGTAGTCGCAGCTTTAGGTTTACCGAGAAACTTACTCATGTTTTCAAAAGGCATATCCTGTTGAGCTCTGGTAGGCCTGCCAAACACGGCAGAAGTGTCAACAAACTTCTCGTCAATTTCTTCAATAAATCTACTCGGTTCGCATGAAATCAAATTTCCCCATCGATACCTACTGGTAGCATAAGAAAGGAAAGCCTTTTTTTCCGCTCTTGTCACCGCAACATAAAATAACCTTCTTTCTTCCTCTAATTCAGATCTTGAATTCAATGATAGCTGGGAAGGAAACAGGTTCTCTTCCATTCCGACCACATAAACATATGGGAACTCTAATCCTTTAGCAGCGTGAATTGTCATTAACGTAACCTTATCCTTGTCCTCAGGTTTGTCATTGTCCGCATCTGTTAGTAACGCAACATCAATTAAAAAGTCAGATAAAAAACGGACTTCATCATCATCAGCATTTTCGGTAAACTCTTTAATACCGTTTAACAACTCTTGAATATTCTCATAACGACTAAGTCCTTCCGGTGACTTGTCTGAATAAAGTTCTTTTAAAAGTCCACATGAAGAGGCGATATGACTCGTCAATTCATAGGCATTAACACCTTCCAATTGTGAGTTGAAGCCCCTAATCATGGCAACGAAGTCATTTATTTTAGTCTTCGCTCCATTGTTAATAGGTAGTACATATTGCTCAGGAGATGAAACAATCTCCCATAAACTAACTCCATTTTCAGATGCTGCGACCATTGCATGATCGATACTGGTTTTTCCAATGCCTCTTTTAGGATAATTAATTACTCTTTTTAACGCTTCCTCATCATCATGATTCGCAGTTAGTCTGAAATAAGCAATTAAATCTTTAATCTCTTTTCGCTGATAAAATGAAAGGCCTCCATAAATTTTATAAGGAAGATTTAATTTTCTAAGCGCTTCCTCAAATGATCTAGATTGAGCATTAGTTCGATAGAGAATTGCAAAATCCAAAGGACGAGCCTGTTCAGTTTGCTGAATATCGAATATAGAATTCGCAATTACTTTTCCTTCTTCATTATCTGAAACTGATTTGAAAATTTTAATCTTCGAACCTTCATCATTTGCGGTCCAAACATTTTTTTCAATTTGTTCCTTGTTGTTTGCAATAATTGAATTTGCAGCCTCTACAATTACCTTAGTAGATCGGTAGTTTTGCTCCAATTTAAAAAGCTTGAAATCGGGATAATCCTTTTTGAAATTGAGAATATTTTGAATGTTCGCACCCCTAAATGCATAAATGGATTGTGCGTCATCTCCAACTACACAAAGATTCTCATTAAGGGCAGCCAATCTTTTTACGATTAAGTATTGGCTGTAATTCGTATCCTGGTACTCATCAACTAATATGTATTTGAACTTATGCTGATACTTATTTAGTACGTCTGGATGATCTTTCAATAATACGTTTGTCTTAAACAACAAATCATCAAAATCCATGGCGTTGGCTTTGAAACATCGCTTCGCATATTCCATATAGATTTCGCCTAGTTTCGGTCGGTTATTCATCCGATCATCGGCCATGATATCTGTGTTTTGCAAATAGGCAGTTGCAGATATTAAGTTGTTTTTTGCGGAAGAAATTCTACTGTAAACGATTCCCGGTTTGTACAGCTTTTCATCTAAGTGGTATTCTTTAACAATAGTCTTAATTAGGCTTTTAGTGTCCTGGGTGTCGTAAATCGTAAAGTTTTTTGGGTAGCCAATTTTTTCAGCTTCCATTCTTAGGATTCTAGCAAAGATGGAGTGGAATGTTCCCATCCACACGTTTTTAGCATCGTTTGCTCCAATGATGTCCCCAATTCTACCTTTCATTTCCTTGGCGGCCTTATTGGTAAAGGTCAACGCTAGAATGTTAAACGAATCCACATTGTTGTGAATTAAGTGGGCTATTCTATAAGTAAGAACCCGAGTCTTTCCTGACCCAGCACCGGCTATAACCATCATTGGTCCGTCTAGATTTTCTACCGCAGCTCGCTGAGCAGAATTTAATGTATTGAGGTAATCCATATTGCAAAACTAACCACACTAGTTTCATTTTTTGCACTTGTTGAAAAGTTTACAGGAAAAAATGAATATTTTTAGCGCAATATGGGTGCAAAAAACACAATGAAACCGAAAAGTTCGGAATTGAAACCGAAAACGGTTTGGAAGAATTGGCACTTCTACGCGGTCTTTATGATCCTCAGTTTTATTTTTTATGGAAACAGCATAAAGAATAAATACGCCATGGATGATGACCTAGTCACAACAACTTATAATTATCCAAGCGAAGAAAGTAAAGATCGGACGCTGGTCTCAAGACATGAAAATGTAGAAATGGGGATTGCCGGAATTCCTAAGATTTTTGTTTCGCATTATGCGGTGAATAAAAAGCAGAGCTATGCGTATCGGCCTGTAGTCACATCAACATTTGCAATCGAATACCAATTTTTCGGAAGTAATCCAGCGGTAAGCCATTTTTTCAGCATTTTATTTTACGGCATTACTGTGATTTTAATTTTCAGGTTTATAAGAGTTGCAATGCCTCGTGCTAATATTCTCTATCCGGTTATCGTTGCTTTACTCTTTTTAATACACCCGCTCCATTCGGAAGTAATTAATAATATAAAGTCTAGAGATGAATTGCTTTGTTTGTCATTTGGGTTAGCATTCATGATCCATCTTTTGAAATTCATGGATTCTAAAAAATGGTGGACTCTTGTTCTTGCGGCAGTATTCATTTTACTTAGTTTGCTTTGTAAGCGTACTGGAATAATTTTTATTCCTATAGCTTTACTTTCTCTTTATTTCTTTAGACAGGTTAAGGTTAAACACTTGATTTTATTCGCAATCGGAATGGTGGGAATCTTCTTCCTGTGGAGAGCTTCGGTGGCTGGCTTGCTGGATGAAAAAGTTGCTAGAGAAATGGAGTTTTTCGAGAACCCACTTAATACGAGCGGGTCATTGCTAGATAGAATTCCAATGTATTTTTATAGTAATTATTACTATGTCTGCCTTCTAATTTTCCCTTTCCCGCTAATTTATTACTACGGATATAATCAAGTAGAAATTGCGACATGGAGTGATCCAATTGTCTGGATTACGGCTGTGCTTATGGTTGCAATGGTAGGTTTGATGCTGTACAGGATTAAGAAAAGAGAATCGTGGGTCTTTGGTGGTTTATTCTTCTTTATTGCGATTGGCGGGGCTTGTAATTTGCTCTTTCCAGCGGTAGGAATCATTGCGGAACGATTTGCTTTTGTCGCGTCTCTCGGGTTTAGTATTTCTGTTGGATGGTTGATTTACCGATTGCTGAAGTCTAAAACGAAGCCTACTAAATTCGTAACAATAGGAGTCCTTGCGCTTATCGGAATCTCCTCATTGGTATTAAGTATTAAACGTAATGCTGACTGGAAAGATCAACAGACATTATATACCACAGATATTGTACATCAGAGTGAAAGTGCCAAATCTCATTCTTTGCTTGGCCAGTACTATGCTAATATTTCTAGTGTCGTTCAGCGCAAGATTCAGAACTCAGGTGGTGAAGACAATCAAAGTTTACTCCTACAGCTTCATGAAGCATCGGATTCTGCCATCCTTCATTTTAAAAGATGCGTTGAAATTTATGAGAATTATACGGTCAGCTACAATAATTTAGGAGCGATGTATATCAACTTTAAAGGGGATAATGAAAATGCTCAGAAATATTTTCAAATTGCCGTTGACCAAGACTCTACATATGATGCGGCTAATACCAGCTTAGCGACCAGTATATTAATGGGCGTAAAGCCTCTTGAAAAAATTGACAGATTGATTTCTGGGTTCACAGACACTATTGTGCATACGAACAATACAGGGAATTCGTTTTTAAAGAATAACTCGAAACTTTTAGACACATATGTTACTTTTTTATCTGGACTAAGACCCGTAATTGATCAATCCGCAAAAGAGGCCAAAAGCTCCGAATCCTTTATTACCATGCTGAGAGATCGAATATCAAATGGCGTCTCTAATTATAAGCTTGACTTAATGTTTGCAACTAATCAGTTCGATCAAGATTTAATTACATATGCCGATACGTTACCAAAATTAGCTTCATCAGGTCTGATTGTCGATTTCATAGAGGATTTGGTTCTGGATAATATGTCCAAACAATGGTTCACGAACTTTGTTAAAGGAAAAGTAAATCATCAAAATCTTAAAAACGAGATTTCAAACGAATTGGATTCATTGAATAATTCGGGTCTTTTTTACTTGAAACAGGCCATTAAATTCAACGATAAGTATTCTGCTGCCTATGTTAGACTCAATCAATTCTATCAGGATAATGATCAGTTTGATGAGGTGATTGCCCTTTGTCAAAAAGTATTGGAGATTGAAGATTTCCCTAAAAACTCTAATTTCTATATCAGTTTGTATTCTGTTCTTGCCAATGCTTATTCAAATCAAGGGAATTTTCCGGCAGCTATTGCAAATCTCAAGTTAGCAGTAATAGATGTGGAAAATCGTATTCGTGAAACGAGTGGTGATCTAGTGCTGGATAAGAGAGTGAGAAGACAGATTGTTAGTCAATTGAAAGTTAGGTTAAGGCAACTATACACGGATCTTGCAAGTCTGTGTGGTAACATAGGGGATCAAAAATCTGCACAAAACTATTTGATACTAAAATCTAAAGTTTGAGTATTCGTTCCAAAATCAGCGCGATAAGTTATTACTTGCCAGAAGGCAGACTGACTAACGATGATTTATTTCGAGAGTTTAGTAAATATCCTCCAGAAGAGATTTTCAAAAGAGTGGGTGTCAAGGAACGTCCAATTCGAGGGGCTAATCAAATAGGTTCGGATTTAGCATATGAAAGTTCATTGGTCTTATTCAAGGAGCATAATGTTAATCCATCTGAAATTGACTTTTTGTTATTCTGTACAGAAGGACTAGATTATAAAGGTCCGGCCACAGCATGTATTATGCAAGATCGATTGGGATTAGGTAAGTATATTGGAGCCATGGACGTGCCAATGGGCTGTGCTGGTTTCACCAATGGTCTTTCGGTGGCTAAAGCGCTAATTGAATCAGGTCAAGCCAAAAAAGTTCTTTTACAAACGGCCGATATTCCAAGTTCGGTGATCCATCCAAATGACCTTGAATTAAGAATGTTGTTTGGAGATGCCGGGGCTTCAGTTCTAATTTCTAAATGTGATTCTGAAGATTCAGACGCTGGCCAAATCGGAAATTTTGCCTTTGGTACGGACGGAAGTGGTGCTGAAAATTTAATGGTTAAACGAAGTAACACAAGAACTCCGGTGGACACAGACTGGCTGGAAGAGCATAAAGATGTGGGTGGAATGCTTTATGGTAGGATGGAAATGGATGGATTGGAAATATTTTCGTTTTCCATGAGAGAAGTGCCTTCGCTAGTTCGAGAAATACTTTCGAGAAATAATTTAGAATTGGAAGACATTGATTTGTTCGTCTTTCATCAGGCCAATGCTTTTATTCTGAAAATGCTCGCTAGAAAACTTCGAATTGACCAAAGCAAAGTATTCAATTGTATGGAGTACATTGGTAATACGGTTTCCGCATCTGTGCCGATCGCATTAAAGGAAGCAGAAAAACAAGGGAAAATTAAACCAGGTTCTACGGTGTTAACTGCAGCATTTGGAATTGGATATTCTTGGTCTGGAACAGTTTTAAAATATTAATGATATGGTCATAGAAGATTTTATTGGAAAATTAGAAGAAGAGTTTGATGATGTGGCTGCAGGATCGATTAAACCAGATACGGATTTTAGAAATATTGAAGATTGGGGTTCCATGCATGCACTTATTGTAATTGCACTAATTGATACGGAATATGATATTACCTTATCAGGTGCAGATCTCAGATCAGTGAATACAATTCAAGAATTATTTGATTTAGTGAAATCAAAATAGGAATGGCAAATTTTTCAATTTCAGGGATTGATATAACGGGAGTTGCTGCTTGCGTTCCAAAAAATGTCGTATCAAATTATGATTACGAGTTACTCTCTGAATCAGAAAGAAGAATGTTGGTTAAAACCATTGGCGTGGAAACAAGGCATGTTGCGCCTAAGTATACCACAACTCTAGATTATGCATGTGCAGCGGCCGAAAGATTATTCGAAGCAACTAATATTGACCGTTCAGAAATTAAACTAGAGATATTCATTACGCAAAGTCGAGATTATTATTTGCCTTCAACGGCCATTCTTGCTCAACATAAATTAGGTCTAAGCCAAGACTGTATGGCATTCGATATTGGACTTGGATGCTCTGGTTATACATATGGCTTAAGTGTCATTTCATCCATGATGAAATCAACCGGAATCAAAAAAGCATTGCTCTTAGTAGGGGATGTCTCCACCGTGACCTGTTCTTATAATGATAAAAGTACCTACCCGCTTTTTGGAGATGCAGGAACAGCAACCTTGGTGGAACTAAAAGGAGATAATGAATGGCATTTCGACCTTCATTCTGATGGGTCAGGAGAAGAAGCCATTAAAATTCCACACGGAGGAATGAGACATCTCTTAACCGAAGATTCTTTAGTAGAGAAGAAACGAGAAGACGGAAACACAAGAGCAGATCTTCACCTGCAACTGGATGGTCTTACGGTATTTAATTTTTCAATTACCAAAGTCCCAAAGTCGATTCGATCATTTATGGAGCAGTACAACAGTTATCCTTCCGAACTGGATTATTTTGTAATGCATCAAGCAAACAAACTGATGAATGAATCGATTCGAAAGAAATTAAAATTTGAAAAGGAGCAAGTTCCATATTCTTTAGATCGGTACGGTAACACCAGTAGTGCTAGTATTCCGCTTACAATGGTTACTGAACTTAATCAAGAGTTGAAATCTCCTCAAAAGCTTTTGCTAAGTGGTTTTGGGGTCGGTCTATCGTGGGGGCACGCCTTAATTCAGACTAATAATGTAATTTGTCCTCCAATACTGGAGATTTAATGGAGCAATTTTCCCTTTCTAATAAGAAGATCTTAATAACTGGCGCTTCGTCAGGTATCGGCAGAAGTTGCGCCTTAACTTTTTCAAAAGCTGGAGCAGATTTAGTGCTAACTGGCAGAGATGAGTCTGCTTTGAAAACACTACAACAAGAAATTTCAGGAAGAACTATTATTGTCCAAGACTTAACTTCTGATGGTGGAATTGAAGAGTTGGTGAATCAAATTGATGAATTGGACGGATTGGTTCATTCTGCTGGGGTAATTAAACCATTTCCAGTTTCGTTTATTGGTGACAAACATATTAAAGAGGTGCAAGAGATTAATTTCAACGCACCAGTTGAGTTAACTTCTAAGTTGCTCAGAAAAAAGAAAATTAGACAGAACGGTTCTATCGTTTTTATTTCATCGATCTCTAGTTCATTTCCTTATAAAGGAGGTGCGATGTACACCGCTTTTAAGGCTGCGCTCGAAACGTATAGTAAAGTGGTTGCATTAGAATACGCTGAAAAAGGGATTCGATCGAATTGCGTCAAAGCCGCTTTGGTGAATACTAAGGTTCTGGATGATACCGTTAATAGCTTGCCGGATGAGGTTCTAGCGGAACATAAAAAACGGTATCTGTTAGGTTTCGGGGAGCCAGAAGATGTGGCAAATGCATGCCAATATTTGCTGTCCAATGCATCAAGGTGGGTTACCGGAACTAATATCGTACTAGATGGAGGGCTTACAGCAGGAGCATGATAGACTCTCCCTTATATAGCGTAGTTATTCCAACTTATAATTCGAGCCCGTTCATTCAGGAAACGGTTACTTCAATAGCTGCATCATTTAAAAAACAAAACCTGGATTTTGAAATCATCATCGTTGACGATTATAGCAAGGATGATACTTGGTCTGTTATTAAAAAGGTCGTTGAGCAAAACACGGAGAAAAACATTAAAGGTGTCCGATTATCTAAAAATTTTGGACAGCATAAAGCCACTATGTGTGGATTTACTAAAGCATTAGGCGACTTCATTATTACCATGGATGACGATCTTGAATCGAATCCAGATGCGATTTCAGAACTAATTAATAGGCAAAAGGAAAAGGGCGCTGATTTAGTATATGCTCATTACACAGGGCTGAAAAGAGGCTTTGTTCGCAAGATTATGTTTGGAATCTTTAGAGCGATGGCTAAATTTTTTGGTGGTAAAAACAGGGTAAATGGATCTAGTTTTCGATTGCTTAAAAAGTCATTGGCGATAAGCGCTACCAAAAATGCAAACAGCTTTGCTTTTATGGATGAGCTTTTTCTTTGGAACACGGAGCAAATCGAATTTGTTGACGTTGCGCATAGAGATGGCCTTCGTAAAAACAGTAATTACTCCGTTGGAGGATTAGTGAATTCTTCTGCTGAACTTATTTTGTTTTCGTCTGACCTACCGCTTAAGTTAATTAAGTACCTAGGTTTGACGGTGGCAGCTGTAAACATATTAATAGGGATGTTCTACGTTTACAAGAAGCTTATGGGGAAATTTGATGAACCCGGTTACGCATCTATTATTGTAAGTATCCTTTTCTCTACAGGATTGATCCTATTTGCAATAGGCGTAATAGGAGAATACTTAAATAAAGTATTCAGGTCGCTTCAGAATGCTCCGCTATACTCCATCGATCAGGAGGTATGATTTCCTTGAAACAATATGGAATTGAACTCAAGCGGGTTGAACAATCAGATATTGAGATGATTCGTTTATGGAGGAACGCTCCTGAAATTAGAAGTCGAATGGCTTTTAGAAAAAAGATTAGTGCGTCAGAGCAAGCGAAGTGGTTCCAAAAAATCAACAACAGCCTTAACTACTACTTTATAATTTTAGTTGATAAAGATCCGATTGGAGTGATCAATTGTAAAGAGGTGAACGTAAAGGAAAAGTACGGAGAAGGCGGAATCTTTATCGGTTTAGAGAAGTATCGAGGAACTCCTTATCCGGTTTTTGCTACTTTGATTTTAATGGACTTCATATTTAACGAATTGAAATATGGGGACTCGTCTTTTATTCGGACGATGAGGGACAATGATATAGCTAAGTCATATAATAAATCGCTTGGATATCAATTGGTGCCAGGTCAAGATAAAGTGCAAAACCAGTGGTATGTGCTAGCAAAAGAAACCTTCAACAAAAAGGCGAAAGTGTTAAGAAAGGCGGCTAAAATCTATTCTCAGACTTCAGGTGAATTAGTAGTGGAGGGTAGTGAAGAATTAAATCAGCTTCCAGAATTAAACGATTACTTACAATCGTTATAGCTCCCTTTAATGAGTGGTAGGGAAGTAGCCCTGATCCAACCATACAAGCCAATCTTCTTTACTTCCATATTCTAAGAGTGCAGGATCGTCAAGTCGCTCCAGTTTGTATTTGCAAATTTCTTCCACTGAATATTCTCCAGTTGGCTGGGCAATGTCAAACATTAAAACGATCCGAATTTGATCAGTCAAGTTCCATGCTTCATGTTCTAAGGAGTCATTGAAGGAAACCAATTCTCCTTCTTTCCATTGGTGAATTTCGCCTGATACTTTCAAGCCAGTGTCTCCATCTGGAACTGAAATTGGCAAGTGATTCCGCAGAATTAATTTCGAATAGCCTTTATGAGGCTTGATTTTTACATCTGGATAAAGGAATGAGATCTCTGCGGAAATAAGATTTGGGATAAGAGACAAGGCTGCTTGAGTCTCTGGAAACATTTTCTGCACTTCGATTCGGTTGATACCGAAAAACTTAAAGACAGAAGTTTTCCATTCATTTTTTATTTCTGATGAAACCAATTCAGGATAGCTGGATTTCCAAAGCTCCCCATCTTTGAACATCCCTTCTGAAAGGGCCTTTAAAATCTCCTTTTTAATGAGATGGGTGTGCTGTTCAAGATCTTTTGTCCAACCGTCTGATATGTCTACAAAAGGTTTCATTCAGGGTCCACAGGAAAGCTTCCTTTTTCCAACCACTCTTCCCAAGTTTCAATTGGGGCAATGCTGAGTGTATGCGCATCGGTATTGCTATGAAGGATTTTTCTGCAAATTTCTTTCGCTGAAAGCCGACTATTATCAAGTACAAAATCAATCATCAAGACTACCCTTTGCTCTTCAGTTTTATTCCATGCTTCATGGGTTAGGCTGTCGTCAAAGATTAGAAACTTGCCGTTTTGCCACGTCTTTTCTATGTCATTAACTACTAAAGCCGTGTCTCCAACTGGGATTTGAACGCCTAGGTGGCTTCTCAGCAAAAGATCAGTGAACCCACGATGAGGTAACACATGTGTGTTAGGCTCAAGAAGAGAAAACTCCACGGTCACTAAGTTTGGTTGGCCTTTAATAAGACTTGATATAACCGGACATGATTCACAATTAGGTAGATGGTCAATTCCAAAAAATCGAAAAGTGTAAGTTTTCCAAGCTTCTTCAACCTTATGCTCAGAGGTGAGAAGATTGGGTCGTTCAGGAGCCCAAGTACTTTTGTTTAAGGCTACTAATGGACGATCAATAACTTGAGCCAATTCTTTTTTGATTTCATCAATTTTTTCGATGAAAGGTAATGTCCAAGGATATGATTCTGGTTTGAAAAACACAACGATTAATATGTCATAAATATAATACCTTTAACCTCATGGGCAAAAAGGTCTGGTATAATTATTGGCAGCCTCCTTATAGCTCCGAAGAGCCTAAATACGTTGCTTCGGGAACCTTTAATTGGGAGAGTGATTTACTAAAGGTTTTACCTGAGATAAAATCGGAATTGATGTCTATTCTGTCGGCAAGAGATGGGCAATTAACCAAACACTATGCTGATGAGGTTAATTCGTCAGGTGCTGAGTGGCACACCCTTGCTTTTAAGCAGTGGGGAATAAAAGTAAAGAGCAACTTAAAGCAGGCCCCATCACTAGCAAACTGGCTAAGAAGGCACCCAAGAATTCTATCCTCTTCATTGAACATATTAAACCCCGGAGCCAAAATAACTGAACATCAGGGAGATACCGATGCTATTGTCCGGTGCCACATCGGATTGGAGATTCCAGATGGATTGCCAAATGTTGGCTTTTCCGTTGAAAATGAAGATCGACCTTGGAAAGAAAACGAGATTTTAATTTTTCGAGATGCCTTTAATCATAAGGCTTGGAATGACTCGAATAAGAGAAGAGTCATTCTCGTTGTAGATTATATCCTTGATGATTATCAAAATTCTAAATCCAGGATTTCAATTAATGTAAGATCATTTCAAATTCTTCAGTTAGTAGTAAATAAGTGGAAGTCGCTAAAGTCATGGTCGAAAGGACTTCATCGATTTTTATTTTTTCAAATTAAAGTACTGCTGTATATTTTACTACCGATTCAGAAGATTACTGGAGTTTTAAGAAGTCACTCATAGGTAATGAAAGAAAAGATCTACTATTCGTTCGTGCAAAGAGATGGCTATAAAGGAGCTGCTCCGGCTTATTTTGAAAACGATAGTTTTAACTGGACTTCTGAAATAGAGAAAAACTATCAAGTAGTTTACGATGAGTTACAACAGTTACTTGAAGCAAATGAAATGTTGCCATATAAGAACGGTCAACTAGTGGAAGATCAAAACGATTGGAAAACAATTTCAGTTAAAGCCTGGGGCGTAAACAACTATAAAAAGTTTAAATCGATTCCTAAGACCATGGAGTTATTTAATAGTATTCCAGGCTTAGTTTCGCTTTCCTTTAATTTGCTTAAAGCTGGTTCAGAAATTGAGCCTCACCATGGAGATACGAGTAGCACCATTAGGGGACACTTCGGAATGATTATTCCAGATGAATTGCCGAAAGTTGGATTTAGAGTTGATGGCCAAGAAAGATCATGGCAGAGTGGTAAGGTTTTACTTTTTAGCGATGCCCATATTCATGAAGCTTGGAATCATTCAAGTAAAGATCGAATTATACTTCTTTTTGATGTGGTAAAACCTGAATACTTGGGTTCTAAAAATGTGATTTGCAGTAGGGTGCTCTCTGCATTACTCTTACAGCGTATAGCCAATAAAGCAAGTTGGTTAGCTCGGCTTCCCAGATTTATTCAAGGAGGCATTTATTTTTTAACGGGCGTATCGTTTTTCTTTTTCATACCAATTAGAAATCTATTTGCTAGAATGTTTTCTTAATTACGCTCAGTTAAGCCGCCACTTTTTTCTTTCGAATCTTCCGGAACATTTTCTTAATACCAAACGGCATTAAAAAATAGACCTTCAATTTATACCGTCTGCTCCACCGTGATTTGAACTTGGTGAAGCCAGATATTCCTTTTGTGATTGCAGAAGCCGGTGGTAAGGAGTATCCGAAATCCGCTGCTGTTGCGTTACAGTTTTGGATAATGAGATCAACTTCAGAAGCCTTGAAGAAATTGGTGTAGATGTCTATGTTCTCTTTATTTGCAGATTGGTGAAGGCCCGAGTGAAAGTCATTTAACTTCTCAACGAATTTAGGATCTCTGCTTGTCGACTTTTCTGTGAATTCGCTGAAGTTTTCATTAAAGTTGAGCATCCCAGGATCGAATTCTAGACCTAAGAAAGTACATATCTCCTTTAGTGTTGATTCTGGCTTACCAGCTAGTTCTTCGTATTTGATATGAAGGCAAATCTCTTTGTTTGTACTAAGGAAACTTTGTAGAATGGTGTTAACGTCATTCCATACTTCACTGAGATAGTTGGCTTTATCATTATTCCCGAGACCTCGCTTTTTCCAAGATGCCAAATTGTCTAATGGGTTTCTGGTCAATATGATAAACTTCGAGTCTGGGCAAGTCTCAATGATTTTGTTTGGCAGATAGCTATACTTTATCTGCTTGTCGATTATAGTTTGGACTTGAGCTTTGTCTTTTTCAGGGTAAAAATTTAAATATACTTGTTTGCATACGTCCAAATAACTGCTGTTTCTGTCCATTGATAAAAGTGACTTCTCTAATGCTGATCTCGAATTGAAATAGACATTTAGGTTTTTATCATGAAGGAGGAAAAAATCATTTGCGAAAGCCAATAGCTTTTGATCGGACCAATGATTTATGCTTCCATACTTGGACTTGAAATACAATAGGAAAGGTTCTTCACTCGGAGCTATTACCTTCGCAGAGCTGTTGAGCATTGCTGTGAGCATTGAGCTTCCGGTTCGCTCCAGGCATAAAATGAAATGTAAATTCATGAATACAGAATTTTATGCATTGTATTGATTATCCATGCCTGAAAAGATAATGGAAGTTTAAAGAAGAGCGACTGCGTTTTATGTCCCCAAAATCCAATAATCTGAATAAAGTTTAATTTAAGCCTACTAAAGAATGCGGGTTTTTGGTATCGTTCGTTCTGCTTGTAGCCAAATTTCAAACCTGTCTCTCCGCAATAATAATCTAATTGATTAACCGATTTTTGATCGAGTTCAGATTCGAATTTATTTATGTTAGATGGGTCAATTGCCTGATTAGATTTATCATGGCTGTCCTTAAAGTGCTTTCCCCAATCCGTGTCGTTTTGCCCAAAATCTACAGATTCAAAAGATTCATGTTGCAGCAGTGCTTGTTCAAAAGGCAGTTCTAGAAATGAACAAACATCTGTCACTGTCTGCTTTGGTTTTGAAAGCAAGTCCTCGTATTTCAAGATCAATACTTGATCTGGATGATCATTTTGAAATCTCAAGGCGTTTTTCTGATGCCGATTCCAGCTATTACCTCTTAAACTGAGTAATTTGAATTTGCTTTTTTTCTTCAATTTAACCAAGGATACATATCGGTCTCGGTAGTCCCTTACAATCACAATGAATTTTGGCTTAGTGAAAGCTGAATTGAGAGGTTGGAGAAAATTGATGTGGCTTGGATTTTTATCAATGTATAACTTGACTTGTTTGTTGGGCTTGTAGCTTTGGTAAGTTGTTTTACATGCAAGTTCAAAATTGAGATCATTTTGATTTGTCGCAAACGAATCAACTAGCACTTGTCTATCGTACCCCCAAACAGTTTTCATCAATCTTTTTCGGATCCATAAGTGATCAATAAAACTCTTAGAATCCTTTTGGTTAAATGAAGTTTTGTTTTTGAATTTAGAAAAGTGGGTAAGGATGAATCCATTCTCCGGACAGGAGATGATATCATTATGTACGGCAAGCATATTTGAAAGCAGGGTAGTGCCAGACCTGCTAGATCCGGTTAAGAAAACAACTTTGTTATGTTTTATTGCCTCTATATTCTGCATTGTTAATCGCTACAGCTAATGAATGTAAACATTTATTTGTGCTCCGAATTCACAAAGTTAATTTCGGCAAACATATATAAAAGGTATTGTAATATTTCTATCGTGTTATAAAGGACCATGCTTAAAATGAACACTAATGCTGTTCCTTATATATAAGGTATACTTTTAAATAGATGTAAATCCGAAGTTGAAAATTTCCTGTTTAGGGAGGTTTAATTTGGGATGAAGAACCGAAATATGGCGATGAGTTTATGTTCTTAATATAGAATATGAAAACGTAATTTTTGCCCCTTCTCAAGGTGGCCGCAGAAGGCGGGTTTTTATTGTCTGGTAATTGATTGAAAAAAAGATACCCCTCGGTTGGATAATTAAGATATTCTTGTAACTTTGCAGCCCCTTAAAAGATTGTAAGGGTAATAATATATTATATAAAGTACAGTAAAATATGCCAACAATTCAGCAACTAGTAAGGAAAGGAAGACATTCTAAAACTAAAGTTAGTAAGTCTGTAGCCCTTGGTTCTTGCCCACAAAAAAGAGGTGTTTGTATCAGAGTATATACAACCACTCCTAAGAAGCCAAACTCAGCAATGAGAAAAGTGGCTAGGGTTAGATTAACTAATGGTAAAGAAGTGAATGCTTATATCGGTGGAGAAGGACACAACCTACAGGAGCACAGTATTGTGTTAGTAAGAGGTGGTAGAGTAAAAGATTTACCAGGTGTTAGATATCACATTGTTAGAGGGGCATTAGATACTGCAGGTGTTGAAGGCAGGACTCAGAGAAGATCTAAGTACGGTGCTAAAAGACCGAAAAAATAATTAGTCAAGATTAGTAATCATGAGAAGAAGAAAAGCGAAACAGCATATTATATTACCTGACCCTAAGTTTGGTCAAGTAGATGTAACAAAGTTTGTGAACAACTTAATGCTTGACGGTAAGAAAAGTTTAGCCTACGACATATTCTACGATGCAATTGCAATTGTTGATGAGAAGTCAGGTGAAGAAGAAAACGGATTAGACGTTTGGAGAAAAGCAGTAGTTAATATTACTCCAGGTGTTGAAGTAAGAAGTAGAAGAGTTGGTGGGGCGACTTTCCAAATTCCTACACCTGTTAGAGATAGCAGAAAAGAATCTTTAGCTATTAAGTGGTTGATTACAGCTTCTCGAAAGAGAAACGAAAAGACAATGAGCCAGAAGTTAGCTGCTGAGATTTTGGCAGGAGCGAAAGAAGAAGGAGCTGCTTACAAGAAGAAAGAAGATACACATAGAATGGCAGAAGCGAATAAAGCTTTTTCTCATTTTAGATTTTAAGTATAGTAGAAAGAGATTAAGATGGCTAGAGATTTAACATTCACAAGAAACATTGGTATTGCTGCGCACATTGATGCTGGTAAGACAACTACCACTGAAAGAATCCTTTACTATGGTGGTGTGAGCCACAAAATTGGTGAGGTACACGATGGTGCTGCAACTATGGATTGGATGGAGCAGGAGCAAGAAAGAGGTATTACAATTACTTCGGCAGCTACTACTTTGAACTGGAACTATAGAGAGCAAGAATATCACGTAAACATTATTGATACTCCTGGTCACGTTGATTTTACTGTTGAGGTAAATAGATCTCTTAGAGTTCTTGATGGATTAGTATTCTTGTTTAGTGCGGTTGATGGTGTGGAGCCACAGTCTGAAACTAACTGGAGACTAGCTGATAATTACAACGTACCAAGAATTGGGTTTGTAAACAAGATGGACAGACAAGGTGCTGACTTCTTGAATGTTTGTAAGCAAACTAGAGAAATGTTAGGTTCTCACGCGCTTCCATTACAACTTAATATTGGTGCAGAAGATGATTTTAAAGGGGTTGTTGATTTAATCAACTTTAGAGGAATTACCTGGAATGATGAAGATCAGGGTATGACTTTTCAAGAAATTGAAATTCCTGCAGAGATCGTTGACGAAGCAAAACAATTAAGAGAAGAATTGTTAGAAGCAGTTGCTGAGTTTGATGATGCTTTGATGGAGAAATATTTCGAAGATCCTGAATCATTAACAGAAAGAGAAATATTAGATGCGTTAAGAGAAGCTACTATCGCTGGGAAAGTTGTTCCTATGATGTGCGGTTCTGCATTTAAGAACAAAGGAGTTCAGGCGATGCTTGATATGGTAATGGAAATTCTTCCATCTCCATTAGATACCGAGGCAATTGTTGGAACTATTCCTAATTCAGATGAGGAAACTTCAAGAAAGCCAAGTAAAGATGAGCCGTTTTCTTCTTTAGCATTTAAAATTGCTACTGATCCTTTCGTAGGTAGACTTTGTTTCACAAGATGTTATTCTGGTGTACTTCCTTCAGGTTCTTACGTTCTTAACTCAAGAACTGGGAAGAAAGAAAGAATTTCTAGAATCTACCAAATGCACGCTAACAAGCAAAATCAAATTGATGAGTTGGCTTGTGGTGATATTGCTGCACTAGTAGGATTTAAAAACATTAAGACAGGTGATACTCTTTGTGATGAGAAACACCCAATCGTTCTGGAATCAATGGATTTCCCAGATCCAGTTATCGGAATCGCTATTGAGCCTAAAACTCAAGCTGATGTTGATAAGATGGGTATTGCATTAGGGAAATTAACTGAAGAAGATCCAACATTAACCGTTAAGACGGATGAAGAGACAGGTCAAACTGTAATTTCAGGGATGGGTGAACTTCACCTTGATATCATTCTTGACAGAATGAGAAGAGAATTTAAAGTTGAATGTAATCAAGGCGCTCCACAGGTTTCTTATAAAGAAGCATTAACTGGAAGCATTGAGCACAGAGAGATTTACAAGAAACAATCTGGTGGTAGAGGTAAATTCGCGGATATCGTGGTTACTATCGAGCAAGCAGATGAAGGTAAAGAAGGACTTGAATTTGTTAATGTGATTAAAGGTGGAAATGTTCCTAGAGAATTTATTCCATCTGTAGAAAAAGGATTCAAAGAGGCAATGAAGAACGGTGTTCTTGCTGGCTTCCCAATGGATGCAATGAAAGTTACATTAAGCGATGGTTCATTCCACGCGGTTGATTCAGATGCATTGTCATTTGAACTTGCAGCTAAGATGGCATACAGAAATGCAGTTCCTATGGCAGGAGCAGTATTAATGGAGCCAATCATGAAGCTAGAAGTTCTTTGCCCAGAAGTAAACATGGGTGACATTGTAGGTGATTTGAACAGAAGAAGAGGAATCATTAACGGTATGGATGATAGAGCAGGATCAAAAGTTGTTAAAGCTTTTGTACCACTATCTGAAATGTTCGGATATGTTACTCAGTTGAGAACGATTTCATCTGGTAGAGCAACTTCTACTATGGAGTTTGATCACTTCGAAGCGACACCAAAAAGTGTTTCTGAAGATGTTATTGCAAAGGCAAAAGGTAAAGTAGAAGCTTAATAAAAAGTTAGATGGCTCAGAAAATTAGAATAAAATTAAAGTCTTACGATCACAACTTGGTAGACAAGTCTGCTGAGAAGATTGTAAAGACTGTGAAAAGTACAGGTGCTGTTGTTAATGGTCCAATACCATTGCCTACGCACAAAAGAATTTATACAGTACTTCGTTCACCACACGTAAACAAAAAGTCGAGAGAGCAATTTCAATTGTGTTCTTATAAGAGATTAATGGATATCTATTCTTCTTCTTCTAAGACAGTTGATGCGCTAATGAAGCTTGAGTTACCGAGCGGTGTGGACGTAGAAATTAAAGTTTAATAAATAGTTAGAGATGCCAGGATTAATTGGAAAGAAATTAGGGATGACTAGCATTTACAGTGCCGAGGGTAAAAACTTGCCATGCACGATTGTTGAATGTGGTCCTTGTGTTGTTACACAAGTGAAAACTGTCGAAAAGGACGGTTACTCTGCAGTACAATTAGGTTATGGTGAGCGTAAGGAGAAAAGAACTCCTAATGCCCTTAAAGGACACTTCAAAAAGGCTGGGACATCTCCTAAATCAAAGTTAGTAGAATTCAACGGATTCGATGACGCTAATCTCGGAGACGAGGTGAATGTTGAATTATTCGAAGAAGGTGAGTTCTTAGATGTAGTTGGTACATCAAAAGGAAAAGGATTCCAAGGGGTTGTGAAAAGACACAATTTCCAAGGAGTTGGTGACGCGACACACGGTCAGCACAACAGATTAAGAGCTCCAGGTTCTATCGGTGCTGCATCTTATCCGGCAAGAGTCTTCAAAGGAATGAAGATGGCAGGCCAAATGGGTAATGATCGAGTGAAGGTTCAAAACTTGCAAGTACTTAAAGTGCTTACAGATAAGAACGTAATCGTTGTTAAAGGTTCAATCCCAGGTCCTAAAGGATCTTATGTAATACTAGAGAAGTAATGGAATTAGCAGTATACAGCAAAGCGGGAAAAGCAACTAGCAAGAAAGTTAAGTTGAGTGATTCAGTATTTGGCATTGAGCCAAACGATCACGCAATCTACTTAGATGTTAAGTTGATCATGGCAAATAAGAGACAAGGTACTCATATGGCCAGAGAAAGAGCAGATGTTGCCGGAAGTACCAAGAAGATCAAGAAACAAAAAGGTACAGGTACCGCAAGGGCCGGTAGTATTAAGAATCCATTGTTTAGAGGTGGTGGTACCGTTTTCGGACCAAGACCAAGAAACTATGGTTTCAAGCTAAATAAGAAACAACGTAAGTTGGCTAGATTATCAGCACTTTCTTATAAAGCGCAAGACAAGGCGATCATGATTTTGGAAGATTTCAAAATGGATGCTCCTAAGACTAAAGATTATTTATCAGTATTAAGTAACCTAAAGGTTAACGATTCTAAAACTTTAGTAGTAGTTGCGGAAAATGATAGTAACGTTTACTTGTCTTCAAGAAATGTACAAAACACTAAAGTAATTGAAGCGTCTCAGGTTAATACATACGATGTATTAAACGCAAAGACATTGATTATTGCTGAGAGTGCAGTAGAGAAAATTGAAAACCTTTTTAGCTAAGAAACATGAGTATCATAGTTAAACCAATCGCGCAGTCTGAAAAAGCTCACATGCTTCAAGAAAGAAGAAATCAGTATTCTTTCATTGTTGCTGACGGAGCCAATAAACTAGAGATTGCTAAAGCCGTGTCTGAACTTTACAGTGTTGAAGTTGAGTCTGTAAACACCATGAGATATGGTGGCGGAAAAAAGAAAATGAAGTACACGACCAAAGGTGTGAGTTACGAAAGAAATAAAGTCTATAAAAAGGCGATCGTAACATTAGCTGATGGTGATGAGATTGATTTCTACAGTGCTATATAACAAGAATTAGAGATGGGAGTTAGAAAATTTAGACCGATCACGCCAGGGCAGAGACATAAAGTTTTGACAGACTTTGAATCTATCACTGCATCAAAGCCTGAGAAAAGTTTGTTAGCACCGATGAAAAAATCGGGTGGTAGAAACAATACTGGTAAAATGACAATGCGCCAAATTGGTGGAGGTCATAAGAGAAGATACAGAATCATCGACTTTAAGAGAAATAAGTTTGGTGTTCCTGCAACAGTGTTAACAGTTGAGTATGATCCGAATAGATCTGCTAGAATTGCACTTGTTGAATATAAAGATGGTGAAAGAAAGTATATCATTTCTCCAGAAGGATTAACAGTTGGTCAGACGATTATGTCTGGTGAAGGTGTTTCTCCGGATGTAGGAAATGCATTGTACTTGAGTGAAATTCCTTTGGGAACAATCATCCATAACATTGAATTAGCTCCTAACAGAGGTGCGGTACTTGCAAGATCTGCTGGTTCTTATGCGCAATTGAGTGCAAGAGATGGTAAGTATGCAATTATCAAATTACCTTCTGGAGAGACTAGAATGATTTTAGTGACTTGTTTAGCTACTATCGGTTCTGTTGGAAACTCAGAGCATAACCTACAGGTTTCTGGTAAAGCTGGAAAATCTAGATGGCAAGGTAGAAGACCAAGAGTAAGAGGTGTAGCAATGAACCCGGTAGATCATCCAATGGGTGGTGGTGAAGGTAAATCTTCAGGAGGGCACCCAAGATCAAGAACTGGTGTTCCAGCTAAAGGTTATAAAACTAGAGCTAAGAAAAAGGCATCTAACAAGTTCATCATAGAAAGAAGAAAGAAATAGACCATGAGTAGATCATTAAAGAAACCACCGTTTATACACTACAAGCTGAATTCAAGAGTGCTTGAAGCAAAAGATTCAGGGAAGAAGTCTGTGATTAAGACTTGGTCAAGAGCATCCACAATATCTCCGGATTTTGTAGGACTTACGATTGCTGTACATAACGGAATGAAGTTTATTCCTGTGTACGTAACAGAGAATATGGTAGGGCACAAGCTAGGAGAATTTGCACCAACTCGAAACTTTCGAGGACATGGTGGAAAGAAAGATAAACGAAGATAAAAGCATTAGACTATGGGTGCTAGAAAAAGAAATACGGCAGAAGCTAACAAAGAGGCTAAGAAGTCTCAAAGTATAGCGAAATTGAATAATTGTCCAACTTCTCCTCGAAAGATGAGATTGGTTGCAGACATGATTAGAGGCGTTGAGGTTACTAAAGCAATTAACATGCTTAAGTATAATCCAAAAGAAGCTTCAATCAGACTAGAAAAATTACTAGTCTCGGCTATTCACAATTGGGAAGCAAAGAATGATGGTAAATCATTTGAAGATGCTGGTTTGATTGTTAAGAATATCTATGTTGACAGTGGAAGAATGCTGAAAAGAGTTCAACCAGCTCCTCAAGGAAGAGCGCATAGAATTAGAAAAAGATCTAATCACGTTACTCTAATAGTTGATAGCTCGAAATAAGATTTAGAATGGGACAAAAGACAAATCCAATAGGAAACAGATTAGGTTACATCAAAGGATGGGATTCTAATTGGTACGGAGGAAGAGATTACTCTGACAAAATCGTTGAAGACGACAAGATCAGAAAATACTTGAGCGCTAGATTAAGAAAAGCGAGCATCTCTAAAATCATTATTGAACGAACGCTTAAGTTAGTTACTGTAACTATCAATACTGCAAGACCTGGTGTTATCATCGGAAAAGGTGGTCAAGAAGTTGACAAGCTTAAAGAAGAGCTTAAAAAGGTAACAAACAAAGAAGTTCAAATCAACATCTTTGAAATTAAGAGACCTGAGCTTGACGCGAAATTAGTTGCTGATTCAGTAGCTAGACAAATTGAAGCTAGAATTTCATTCAGAAGAGCTATTAAGATGGCGATTGCTTCTACCATGAGAATGGGTGCAGAAGGAGTTAAAATTAAAATTAGCGGAAGATTGAACGGAGCTGAGATGGCAAGAAGCGAAATGTATAAAGACGGAAGAACTCCTCTTCATACGTTTAGAGCTGATATTGACTATGCTCTTTCAGAAGCACATACTACATACGGAAGAATCGGTATTAAAGTATGGATCTGTAAAGGCGAAGTTTATGGAAAAAGAGATCTTTCTCCTAACGTAGGCCAAGCGCAGAAAAAAGGCGGTAAAGGCGGAAATGCTCCAAGAGGCGGTGGAAATCGTGGTGGAGGTTTCAAGAGACAAAGAAATTAAGAAATAAAAGACATTAAAGTACAAAGCGATGTTACAACCAAAACGGACTAAGTTCCGAAAAATGCAAAAAGGGCGTATTAAAGGTAATGCCCAAAGAGGAGCGCATATTGCATTCGGTTCTTTCGGATTGAAAGCACTAGACGAAGGGTTCATTACTTCAAGACAGATCGAAGCTGCTCGTATCGCTGTAACGAGATACATGAAGAGAGAAGGTAAAGTTTGGATTAGAATTTTTCCAGACAAGCCAATCACTTCGAAACCAGCCGAAGTACGGATGGGTAAAGGTAAAGGAGCACCAAGTCACTGGGTGGCTGTTGTTAAGCCAGGGAGAATTATGTTCGAGGCTGACGGTGTACCATTTGATACTGCAAAAGAGGCGATGAGATTAGCTGCACAAAAGCTACCGATCAAAACCAAATTTGTAATACGTAATGATTATTCAGAAGCTTAATAATTAGAAACAATGAAGCAATCAGAAATCGCAGAATTGTCGACTCCAGAATTGATAGAGAATATCGATGAGAAGACAGTATTATTAGGAAAGATGAAATTGAACCATTCAGTTTCAGAAGATGAAAATCCAATTAAAATCAGATTCGCAAGAAGAACTGTAGCTCGTTTAAAGACTGAGCTAAAGAGCAGACAACTTGCTGAAGCTGCAAAGTAATTAAGGTCTCGAGATGGAAAGAAATTTAAGAAAAGAAAGAATCGGGATTGTAACAAGCAATAAGATGAATAAATCTATTGTAGTTGCAGTTGAAAGAAAGGTGAAGCATGCCAAGTATGGTAAGTTCATCAAACAAACTTCAAAGTTTGTTGCGCACGATGAGAAAGAAGATTGTAACATCGGTGATACGGTGAAGATCATGGAAACTCGTCCTTTGAGCAAAACAAAGAACTGGAGATTGATTGAAATTTTAGAAAGAGCTAAATAGTATTTAATAATGATACAGCAAGAATCAAGATTAGGAGTAGCCGATAACAGTGGAGCAAAAGAAGTTCTTTGCATCCGTGTGTTAGGTGGAACTAAAAGAAGATATGCCTCTATTGGTGACAAGATAGTTGTCTCAATTAAGAGCGCAATGCCTAACGGTGGTGTGAAGAAAGGTACAGTGTCTACTGCAGTGGTTGTAAGAACCAGAAAAGAGATTAGAAGACCTGACGGATCATACATTAGATTTGATGACAACGCAGTTGTTTTATTAAATCAAGGAAACGAAATGAGAGGAACTCGTATTTTCGGTCCTGTGGCAAGAGAACTTAGAGATAAGCAATTCATGAAAATTGTATCACTAGCACCAGAGGTGCTTTAAGAGAGATATCATGCAAAGGAAATTACATATTAAAAAAGGTGATAAGGTAAGAGTGATCGCTGGCGTTGCAAAAGGCCAAGAGGGAGTCATCCTTGTTATCGATAAGAGTAAAGATAGAGCGATAGTTGAAGGACTAACCGCTAAGAAAATTCAGCACGTTAAAGCACAAGCGGATAAGAACAATCCGGATGGTGGACGAATCGAGAAAGATATCAGTATTCATATCTCAAACTTGATGATTCTTGATGGTAAAGGAGAACCAACAAGAATTGGAAGAAGAGCAGGTGATGATGGAAAACTAGTTCGATATGCTAAAACTACTAATGAGGTATTGTCATGAGTTATACGCCTAGACTAGAAGAAAAATATAAAGGAGAAGTTGTTACTAGCTTAACTAGTAAGTTCTCTTATAAATCAAACATGGAAGTTCCTAAATTGGAAAAGATCTGTTTGAATCAAGGAGTTGGTGCAGCTGTTTCTGATAAGAAATTGGTTGAAACTGCTATTCAGGAAATGTCAACAATTACTGGACAAAAAGCCTTATCGGTTATGTCTAAGAAAGATGTTTCCAACTTCAAATTGAGAAAAGGAATGCCGATTGGCGTTAAGGTTACTCTTAGAGGTGTTAAAATGTACGAGTTTTTAGATCGTTTAATTGCTGTTGCTCTTCCGAGAACGAGAGATTTTAAAGGTGTAAGCGCTAAAGGTTTTGACGGTAGAGGAAACTTCACATTTGGAATTGAAGAGCAAATCATTTTCCCTGAAATTGATATTGATCAAGTAAATAAAATTACAGGTATGGACATCACGTTCGTAACAACTGCAAAAAGCAACGAAGAAGCTAGAGCATTGTTAGATGAATTTGGATTTCCATTTACTAAATAAGAAGAAAGATGGCAAAAGAGTCAATGAAAGCCAGAGAGCGTAAAAGAGCAGCCATGGTTGCAAAATATGCTGATAAAAGAAAAGCACTTAAAGATGCAGGTGATTGGGACGCTTTACAAAAGCTTCCAGCTAATTCATCAGCTGTAAGGATGCATAACAGATGTCAACTTACTGGAAGACCAAGAGGATACATGAGACAATTCGGTATTTCAAGGGTAACCTTCAGAGAGATGGCTAACCAAGGTTTAATCCCTGGTGTTAGAAAAGCAAGCTGGTAATAATTAATAAAGTAGGTCTAACAGCCTGTTCAATGCGAAAAGCAAAGTTCAGGAACTATAGACTGGTGACTAAATAAATAGTAATGAATACAGATCCAATAGCAGACTACCTAACTAGAGTTAGAAATGGTCAGATGGCAAAGAAGAAAGTAGTTGAGATTCCAGCTTCAGGTTTGAAAAAGGAAATCACGAAAATTCTTCATGAAACTGGTTACATCTTGAACTATAAGTTCATGGATGATGACAAACAAGGAATTATCAAAATCGCATTAAAGTATAACCCGAATACTAAAGAAGGCGCAATCACGAAGATCGAAAGAGCTTCTAGACCAGGTCTAAGAAAGTACGAAGGTGCAGGAAACATTCCTCGAGTTCTTAATGGACTTGGTGTTGCAATAGTATCTACTTCTAAAGGAGTAATTACTGATAAGCAAGCAAGAAGAGACAATGTTGGTGGTGAAGTAATTTGCTACGTATACTAATTTAAGGAGGAACTTAGAGATGTCTAGAATAGGAAACGCAATTATTACCATTCCCGAAGGAGTAGAAGTTAGCTTCGCAGATGGGTTGGTAACCGTAAAAGGAAAAAAGGGTGAGCTTACGCAAGCCATTGCATCTGAAATTACGATGAAAATTGAAGAAGGTGTAATTACTTTCGAAAGAGCTTCAGATGAGCCAGATCACAGAGCTAAACACGGTCTTTACAGATCTTTAGTTAACAATATGGTTGTTGGAGTATCTGAAGGATACAAAACAGTACAAGAATTGGTTGGTGTAGGTTATAGAGCCAAAGCGCAAGGTCAGAGACTTGAACTTGCATTAGGTTATTCTCATCCAATTATTTTGGAAATTCCTTCTGAAGTTAAGCTAACTGCTACTATGGAAAAAGGAAAGAATCCTACTGTTGAACTTGAATCATGTGATAAGCAATTGATCGGTCAAGTAGCAGCAAAAATTAGATCCTTCAGAAAACCTGAACCATACAAAGGAAAAGGTATTAGATTCCAAGGAGAAGAAATAAGACGTAAAGCAGGTAAAACTGCAGGTTAATAATATTTAATTAGCTAAGTAATGGGACTTACTAAAGAAGAAAAAAGAGCAAGAATCAAAAGAAGAATCCGAAAGGTTGTTAACGGTACTGCCGAAAGACCTAGAATGGCGATCTTCAGAAGCAATAAGCAGATCTATGCTCAATTAATTGATGATGTGAATGGAGTTACTTTAACTGCTGCATCATCTGCAAAAAATAAAAAGGCACAAGGTGTGGCTAAAATCGACCAAGCTAAATTAGTTGGATCTGACATTGCTGATAAAGCAAAAGCGGCAGGTATCAATAATGTAGTATTTGATAGAGGTGGATATCTTTATCATGGTAGAGTAAAAGCTTTAGCAGATGCTGCTAGAGAAGCTGGACTTAAATTTTAAACAAACGTTGTAATGGCTAATCCAAAACAAGTTAGATCAACTGACATCGAGTTAAAAGACAAATTGGTTACTATCAATAGAGTTACTAAAGTAACTAAGGGTGGTAGAACATTTAGTTTTTCAGCAATTGTTGTTGTAGGAAATGAAGATGGAATCGTAGGGCATGGTTCAGGTAAAGCAAAAGAAGTTACTGAGGCAATCGCTAAGGCAATTGATAATGCAAAGAAAAACTTGATCAAAGTTCCTGTGATTAAAGGAACAATTCCTCATCAACAATTAGGAAAGTTCTCAGGATCGAAGGTTTTTATTAAACCAGCATCTGGTGGTACAGGTGTTATTGCTGGTGGTGCAATGCGTGCTGTTCTTGAAAGTGTAGGAGTAAAAGATGTACTTGCTAAGTCGCAAGGATCTTCAAATCCTCATAACGTAGTGAAAGCTACAATTGATGCCTTGGCACAATTAAGAGATGCAGCAACTATCGCTAGAACTAGAGGTATTTCTATGGACCAAGTGTTTAACGGATAATAATTGAAACAATGGCAACAATTAAAATTACACAAGTAAGAAGTGCAATTAACAGACCTAAGGTTCAAAAGTTAACTTTGCAAGCGCTAGGTTTGAAGAAAATGCATCAAACTGTAGAAAAAGAAGCTACTCCTCAGATTTTGGGAATGGTGAAAAAAATTGAACACTTAGTAAAAGTGTCTGAGTAAATAAAAGATTAAAACAATAAGAAATGGACTTAAGTAATCTCAAACCTGCGAAAGGATCTACAAAGAGCAAGAAGCGAGTTGGTAGAGGTGAAGGTGCCGGTACTGGTGGAACATCCACTAGAGGACATAACGGTGCTAAATCAAGATCTGGATATTCTAGAAAAATCGGATTTGAAGGTGGTCAAATGCCACTTCAAAGAAGAGTTCCTAAATTCGGATTTACCAACCCTAACAGAGTTGAATACAAAGGAATCAACCTTGACAGTATTCAAGCTTTAATTGATACTAAGAAGATCAAAGCGGTTGATAAAGACGTACTTGTAGCAAATGGCCTTTGTCAAAAGAAAGAACTAGTTAAGATTCTTGGAAGAGGAGAATTAACTAGCAAGATTGATGTTTTAGCTGATGCGTATTCTGCATCTGCAAGAGCTGCAATTGAAGCTAAAGGTGGTAAAGCAGAATTAGTTCCTAGCATTCACGGTGATAAACCAGAAGCTAAGAAAGCTGCACCAGTTGCAAAAAAAGAAGTAAAAGAAACGCCTAAAGCAGAATCGAAAGAAGACGCAGCAGGAGAAGAAGAATAAGTTAGAATGAACAAAATTCTTGGACAATCAGTTCAGGAATTTTGTGCGTTCAAGCATCTAAAATAACAGATGAAGAAATTTATAGAAACATTAAGAAACATTTGGAAGATCAATGATCTACGTGGAAGAATCGTTCTTACACTTGGATTAATTCTAGTTTATAGAATTGGTTGTTTCGTTATCCTTCCAGGTGTTGATAACACTCAATTAGGTGGAGCGTCTGGTGGACTAGGTGGCTTACTTGACTTGTTTACTGGAGGTGCATTTAACAATGCATCTATTTTCGCATTAGGAATTATGCCTTATATCTCTGCATCGATTATCATGCAGTTAGCAGGTATTGCTGTTCCGGCTATCCAAAAGCTCCAAAGAGAAGGAGAAAGTGGAAGAAAGAAAATCAATCAGTGGACGAGATACATGACCATCATTATTTGTTTCTTCCAAGCGCCAACTTACTTAGGTACGTATGTATACGGTAACGCAGGAGCGGTTGTGATGGATACTTGGTTGTGGTACATTTCAGCAATGGCTATCCTAATCGCAGGAACAATGTTCGTTGTTTGGATTGGAGAAAGAATTACTGATAAAGGAATTGGAAACGGTATCTCGCTTCTAATCATGATCGGAATTATCGCAAGATTTCCAGCAGCATTCATTGAAGAAATGAATGATAAAATGGATAATATGGGAATGGTGATCTTCTTAGTTGAAATCGTATTCTTCCTATTAGTTATCGCATTCTGTATCTTATTAGTACAAGGAACAAGACGAATTCCAATTCAACATGCTAAACGTATCGTTGGTGGTAGAGGCGGAAGACAAATGTTAGCGCAAGGTCAAAGACAGTATTTACCGTTAAAAGTAAATGCAGCTGGTGTAATGCCAATCATCTTTGCTCAGGCGATCATGTTCATTCCAGCACTTATTGTTGGTGGGGCAGCATTTGCAAACATCTTTGGATTCTGGTATAACCTTGTGTTTGCCTTAATGATTATCATATTTACTTATTTCTACACTGCAGTTACGGTAGATCCAAATAAGATCGCGGATGATTTGAAGCGTTCTGGAGGGTTTATTCCGGGGGTTAAACCTGGTAGAAAAACAGCAGAGTTTGTAGATCGATTATTATCGCGAATCACTTTACCTGGTTCGATCTTATTAGCAGTGGTTGCGATTTTGCCATCTATTGCTTACAACTTTTTCGGAGTTCAACAGAACTTCGCATTGTTTTACGGTGGAACCTCTCTTTTGATTATGGTTGGTGTTGTATTAGATACACTTCAACAAATCGAAAGTCACTTATTAAGCAATCACTATGATGGCTTAATGAAGGGCACGAAGATAAAGGGTAGAGGATCATCATTGCCTCCTGTGGGGCAAGCGTTTTAAAAAAGACTAAATGATCTTTTTAAAAACGAATGAAGAAATTGAACTGATTAAAGAAAGTTCTTTGCTTGTTGGAAAAACCTTAGCAGAAGTTGCTAAGCTCATCAAACCAGGAGTTACTACTCTTGAATTAGATGCAGTTGCGGAAGAGTTCATTAGGGACAACGGAGCTGAACCTGGTTTTTTAGGATATGGAGGATTTCCAAATTCACTATGTACCTCTGTTAATGAGGCAGTAGTGCATGGAATTCCAAACGATACTCCCCTTGTAGATGGAGATATTGTATCTGTAGATTGTGGTGTGCTTAAGAACGGTTTTTACGGAGATTCAGCCTATACATTTGAAATAGGTGAGGTTTCTGAAGAGATTAAAAAACTGCTAGAAGTAACAAAAGAATGCTTGAACAGATCTGTAGCTGCTGCAATTAGTGGAAACAGATTAGGTGATATTGGCTATGCTTGTCAATCTCATGCCGAAGAACATGGTTTCGGAGTAGTTAGAGAATTGGTTGGTCATGGTTTAGGTAAAAACCTACATGAAGAACCACAAGTTCCTAATTACGGAAAACGTGGAAGAGGCGCCAAGTTAAAAGAAGGCCTAGTGCTTGCTATCGAACCTATGATCAACTTAGGTACGAAGAATGTAAAGCAACTAAGTGATGGCTGGACGATTGTTACGAAGGATGGGAAACCATCTGCTCACTTTGAGCACGATGTGGCTATAGCAAAAGGTCAACCCATAATGCTTTCAACATTTGAATATGTTGAAGAGGTTTTGAACGCAAAGAAATAAAGAAATTAAATTAAGAATATGGCTAAACAAGCCTCGATAGAACAAGACGGAGTAATAATTGAAGCACTTTCTAACGCTATGTTTAGAGTTGAGTTAGAAAATGGCCATATAATAACAGCACATATCTCAGGTAAAATGAGAATGTACTACATTAAAATACTTCCTGGAGATAAAGTTAAGGTGGCAATGTCTCCTTACGATTTAACAAAAGGTAGAATAACATTTAGATATAAATAACCAAGTCATGAAGACAAGAGCATCAATAAAAAAACGTTCAGCGGACTGTAAAATCGTTCGAAGAAAAGGACGTCTTTATGTAATTAACAAAAAGAACCCTCGCTTTAAGCAAAGACAAGGGTAAATAAGAAATTAGTGGTTAGTAGTTAGAGAGTAGTTTCTAATTTCTAACAGTGAGCATCGCGAACGATCTAACCGCTAAATACTAAAAGAATATGGCAAGAATTGCAGGAATAGATTTACCAAAGAGCAAAAGAGGGGTTATTGGATTAACCTACGTCTACGGTATTGGAAGAAGTTCAGCTGAGAAAATTTTAACTCAAGCAGGAATCGACCATAGTGTTAAAGTTGAAGAGTGGAACGATGATCAGTTAGGAGCTATCCGTACCATTTTATCAGAAGAGTATACTGTTGAAGGTGCACTTCGTTCTGAGACTCAATTAAACATTAAACGTTTGATGGACATCGGTTGTACTAGAGGGATTCGTCACAGAATGGGACTACCATTGAGAGGACAAAGAACTAAGAACAACGCTCGTACAAGAAAAGGTAAAAAGAAAACAGTTGCTAACAAAAAGAAAGTAACTAAGTAATTGATCAGACTGTAAGCCTTGCCTGAATCCAGACTCAATAGAGGACCTGGTGAAAGGCAGTTCAAGGCGACAAAGTCAAACATTATATAAAATGGCAAAGTCGAATAAAAAAGTGAAAAAGAATGTGAAGGTTGACGCAGTAGGTCAAGCACACATCCACGCTTCATTCAACAACATCATCATTTCGTTGACTAACAACAAAGGTGAAGTTATCTCTTGGTCTTCTTCAGGGAAGCACGGATTCAGAGGCTCTAAAAAGAACACTCCTTATGCTGCACAAGTTGCTGCTGAAGATTGTACTAAAGAAGCTTATGAACTAGGACTAAGAAAAGTAAAAGTTTATGTAAAAGGTCCAGGTAACGGAAGAGAATCTGCTATCAGAACCATCCACAACAATGGTGTTGAAGTAATGGAGATCAAAGATGTTACTCCACTACCACACAACGGATGTAGACCTCCAAAGAAAAGAAGAGTATAATTAAAATAGTATAACCAGTAGGGGAATTAGATTATCGAAGGACAGACCTTAATTCATAATCCCTCTTATAAATCAAAACAAAATGGCTAGATATACCGGTCCCAAATCGAAAATCGCGAGAAAGTTCAAAGAACCAATCTTTGGCCCTGATAAAGCGTTAGAAAAGAAAGCTTACCCTCCAGGACAACATGGTCCTAATAGAAGAAGAGGTAAGAAATCAGAATATGCAATGCAATTAGCTGAGAAACAAAAAGCTAAATACACATATGGTATTCTTGAAAAACAATTCTCAAACCTATTTAAGAAAGCAAATGCTAGACCAGGTATTACTGGTGAGATCTTGCTTCAATATTGTGAGTCTAGATTAGATAACACAGTATATAGATTAGGAATTTCTCCAACAAGAAGTGGTGCAAGACAATTAGTTGGGCACAGACACATCACCATTAACGGTGAAATCTTGAACATCCCATCTTACCAAGTTAAAATTGGTGACGTAATTGGTGTTAGAGAAAAGTCTAAATCATTAGAAATTATCTCTAGTTCATTAGCAGCTAATCCTTTACAATCAGAATGGTTGTCTTGGGACAATGGTTCAATGACAGGTGCATTTAATGCAGTTCCTGAAAGAGAGCAGATTCCAGAAAACATTAAAGAACAATTGATAGTCGAGCTATACTCGAAGTAATTAATAATTATAATAACCATTGGAATTCAGCCAAAGGGTATGCGAGACGTTTCTTCAAACTCGTGGACCGCGCAACTGAAGGACAATTAAAAAGAAGAAAAAATGGCAATATTAGATTTTCAAAAACCGGATAAAGTAATCATGATCTCTGCGGATGATCATCATGGAGAATTCGAATTTCGTCCTCTTGAACCAGGATACGGAATTACAGTAGGAAACGCTCTTAGAAGAATTTTACTTTCATCATTAGAAGGTTTTGCAATTACTGCAATTAAAATTGAAGGAGTTGATCACGAATTTTCAACTATCAAAGGAGTTGTAGAAGATGTAACTGAAATTGTATTGAATCTGAAACAAGTAAGATTCAAAAGACAAATTGAGGATACTGATTCTGAAAAAGTAATTATCAATATCGCAGGTCAAGATACTTTGACTGCTGGTGATCTTGGTAACTTTACTTCTGCTTTCCAAGTTTTAAATCCAAATCAAGTGATTTGTAACATGGATTCTTCAGTAAAATTGAACATTGAATTAACTATCGCAAAAGGTAGAGGATATGTTCCAGCTGAAGAAAACAAAACTGGCGGAGCTGCTGTAGGTACAATCTTTATCGATTCAATCTTTACACCTATTAAGAATGTAAAGTATGCAATCGAAAACTATAGAGTTGAACAAAAGACCGATTATGAAAAATTAGTTTTCACGATCGATTCTGATGGTTCTGTACATCCTAAAGAAGCTTTAAAAGAAGCAGCAAAGATTTTAATTCATCACTTCATGTTATTCTCAGATGAGAGAATCACTTTAGATAACGATGAAAAATCTGAAACTGAAGAGTTTGATGAAACTTCATTACACATGCGTCAGTTGTTGAAGACTAAATTAGTTGATATGGATCTATCTGTAAGAGCATTAAATTGCTTGAAAGCTGCAGATGTTGAAACATTAGGTGATCTAGTTTCTTACAACAAAAACGACTTGTTGAAATTCAGAAACTTCGGTAAGAAGTCATTGACAGAACTAGAAGACTTAATTGAGTCTAAAGGATTGTCTTTCGGAATGAACGTTTCGAAATATAAATTAGATAAAGACTAAACTATAAATAATCGGAATCCAGATCGATTAATTTCGGAGGACCGGTGCAAATTAATACGCGATGAGACACGCAAAAAAGTTTAATCATTTAGGGAGAAAGAAAGCGCACAGAGAGGCAATGTTGAGAAACATGGCGTGTTCCCTAATAGAACATAAAAGAATCAAAACAACTGTTGCTAAAGCGAAGGCTTTAAGAATATTTGTTGAGCCTATTATCACAAAGTCTAAAACAGACGTGATGCATTCAAGAAGAATGGCGTTTAGAAGCTTGCATAACAAACATGCAGTTACTGAGTTGTTCAGAGAGATTGCACCGAAAGTTGCTGATAGACCAGGCGGATATACAAGAATCATTAAGATCGGAAACAGATTAGGTGATAACGCAGAAATGTGCTACATCGAATTAGTTGACTTTAATGAATTAATGTTAGCTGATACTAAGCCAGCTGCTAAGAAGTCAAGAAGAAGTAGAAGAGGTGGTGGAGCTGCAAAAGCAGAAACCGCAGCTGCTGCAACTACGGCTACTATAGAAGATGCTAAAGTTGAAGAAGAAACAACTGACGCAGCTGCTGCTGAAGTTGTAACTGAAGAATCTACAGATGACGCTCCTGCGAAATCAGAAGAGGAATAACTTGTATAACAAACTAAATATAAAGGGAAGTCAATTTGGCTTCCCTTTTTTTATGCCTTTTTTTTTAATTCCAATTTTGAAACAAGATTATTGAAAGCTATCAACATTCTGTTAACATTCTGTAAAGAACTTTAACAACTTATTGCATCTGACTAGAAACACATAAATTATCTTTGACACATGAGTAAAAAAGAGAGAATCCCAGCCGTTTTACTTTTAGAAGACGGAACTGTTTTTAACGGTTACGCTGCAGGCGCTGTAGGCACCACATCTGGAGAGATCGCGTTTAATACGGGTATGACAGGTTATCAAGAGATATTTACTGATCCATCGTATTACCAACAAATATTAGTAATGGCATCCCCACACATTGGGAATTACGGTATTAAGGAAAACGAAATTGAATCTGAGTCAGTGAAAATATCTGGAATGATTTGCAAAAAGTTTTCTGAAGTTGCTTCTCGTTATGGAGAAACTGGAACTTTACAAGATTATTTTGAAAGAGATAACTTGGTTTCGATCTCAGATATTGATACTAGAAAATTAGTAAGACACATTAGAGATAAAGGTGCTATGAATGCCATCATCTCTTCTGAAGAAACTGATATCACAAACCTTACTGCTCAATTAAGTGCAGTTCCTTCAATGGATGGGCTAGAATTAGCTTCTAAAGTGTCTTGTGCTGCTTCGTTTGAAGATGGAGTTGGTAACGATCATAAAGTAGCGCTTCTAGACATTGGTGTTAAAAAGAATATCGTTAGATGTCTTGTTGAAAGAGGATGCCATGTTAAAGTATTTCCATGGAATACAGATTCAGCAACGATAATGAATTGGAATCCAGATGGCGTTATGTTATCTAACGGACCTGGAGATCCATCTGCAATGCCGGATGTTGTGAGTACAGTGAAAGAAATTGTGAATACAGAAGTTCCAGTATTTGGAATTTGCCTAGGTCATCAGGTTTTGGCGTTAAGCCAAGGACTTACTACAAAGAAAATGCACAACGGTCACAGGGGTATTAATCATCCGATTAAAAATCTCCTTACTGGTAAATGTGAAGTGACTTCTCAAAATCATGGATTTGTTGTGGACCTTGAAGCTGCAGAATCAAATTCGAATATTGAAGTGACTCATATCCATCTCAATGATAATACATTGGCTGGAATAAAAATCAAGGATAAAGCTGCCTTTTCAGTTCAATTTCATCCAGAAGCTTCACCTGGACCACATGATTCAAGATATTTATTCGATCAGTTTATCGAAAACATTACTAAAGCGAAAGCAAACCATTCTCAAGCAGTTTAATAATAATTAGACAAAAGATTATTTGATAAAAGACTTAAGACTTCTGTTATGAAGTTACAGGAAAGTCTTAAGTCTTTAAATCTTATGTCTTAAATCCAAAACATAAAATGGGTCAAATAGCTCAAATTGAAGCAAGACAAATCCTCGATTCAAGAGGTAATCCAACAGTAGAAGTAGATGTTTATACAGATCAAGGAGGCTTCGGAAGAGCTGCGGTTCCTTCTGGCGCATCTACAGGTGTGCACGAAGCTGTTGAATTGAGAGATAATGACAAAGGTATTTACAAAGGAAAAGGGGTGTTAAAAGCCGTTGAAAATGTAAACACCGTAATTAATGATGAACTTCAAGGACAATATGTATTTGATCAAAATTTAATCGATCGAATCATGATTGGAATGGACGATACTCCGAACAAAGCTAAGTTAGGAGCAAATGCAATTCTTGGAGTGTCTTTGGCAGTTGCTAAAGCTGCAGCTGCAGAACTTGGCCAGCCATTGTATAAATATATTGGCGGTGTTAATGCTACCACTTTACCAGTACCAATGATGAACATCTTAAATGGTGGTTCTCACGCTGATAATAAAATTGACATTCAGGAATTCATGATCATGCCTTTTGGAGCAGAAAGCTTTAGTGAAGCATTGAGAATGGGGACGGAAGTATTTCATACGCTTAAGGATGTATTGAAATCTAAGGGAATGAGTACTAATGTTGGAGATGAAGGTGGATTTGCACCTAATCTAGGCTCTAACGAAGAGGCAATTGAGGTTGTTATAGAAGCTGTTGAAAAAGCTGGATATACGCCAGGAGACGATATTCATATTGCGTTAGATGCGGCAGCTTCTGAGTTCTATTCTGATGGGAAATATCGATTTGAATCTACTGGAGACGAAATGACTTCATCGGAGATGGTGACGTTTTGGAAAGATTGGCAAAAGAAATATCCAATTGTTTCTATTGAAGATGGATTAGATGAAGATGACTGGGACGGTTGGAGAGAACTGACTAAAGAAATTGGATCTGAGTGCCAGCTGGTAGGGGATGATCTTTTTGTAACCAATACGAATCGTTTGGCGGAAGGAATTAAAACTGGAGCGGCAAATTCAATCTTAATTAAGGTAAACCAAATCGGAACGTTAACAGAAACGATTGATGCTGTTAACATGGCAACGAAGTTTACTTATAATTCGGTGATGAGTCATCGATCTGGGGAGACAGCAGATAATACAATTGCAGATCTTGCGGTTGCACTAAACTGTGGTCAAATTAAAACTGGCTCAGCTTCAAGATCTGATCGTATTGCAAAGTACAATCAACTGTTGAGAATTGAAGCTCAGTTGGGACCAATCGCATACTACCCGGGGAAGAACTTCTTGTACCTGTAGAGATTTAATATTAAAAGCGCTGTTTGCTTCTAGCATTCAGCGCTTTTTTTGTGACGTTTGGATTATTTTCCTTGGAGAATAAAAACAATATTGCTATGTTTGTGTTGGACAAGTACAATGACAACGATAGATCAGGAAATAAAAAGCAAATTTAAAGATGACAGACAGCGCGCTGTTGTGAATTTATTATTCACTTCAGGTTGGCTTAGAAATAAGCACATCGAACATTTGAAGCCATTTGATGTATCTCCGCAGCAATTTAATATCTTAAGAATATTAAGAGGGGCAAAGGACTGGACGGCCATGAGTATTGTAAAAGATAGAATGGTGGAGAAGGCTCCAAATGCTACTAGACTTGCCGATAAACTGCTAACTAAAGAACTAATTGAACGTAAAAGATGCGATGAGGATCGTAGAGTTGTTTATGTAAATATTGCGAAAAAAGGATTGAAGTTATTAGAAGAAATTGATCAAGTTTATGAAGAGGATGGGTTCATTTTTGCGCAAAATTTAACGCAAAAGGAAGCAAAACTGATGAGCGAACTTCTTGATAAAATGAGAACCTAAAAAAAATTATCAGAATATTTTCCATGGGGAATAATAAATTTGTAAATAAAAAAGAAAGGAGCCGAAAATGGCTAATAGAAAAATAAAACACATATCACCAGCTAATAAAGTTAACATGGGTGGGTTTCTGGTAAGGCAGCCACTTCCTACTCGAACAATAGATAAAGTAGATCCATTTTTATTGCTGCATCATGCAGAAGTGACTTATGAAAATTCAAAAGGAGCGGATCAAAGTGGAGTAGGGCCACATCCACATCGTGGATTTTCCCCAGTTAGTTTTGTTTTTAAAGGAGGAGTTCATCATAGAGATTCGCTTGGAAATAACAGCGTAATCTATGAAGGAGGAGTTCAATGGATCAACTCTGGAAGTGGAATCATGCACAGCGAAAGACCTCCGAAAGAATTATTAGGTAGCTCAGACGCTCAAGAATTCATACAGCTATGGGTCAATACTCCTGCAGCTCATAAGATGGATGAGCCTTCGTATCAAGGATTCTCAAAAGAAGAGATTCCAATGGTAAAATCTTCGGATGGTTTGGTAGAGATGAGTATAGTTACAGGTGAAGTAGATAATGTATCTGGCCCAGTTCATACAACTTCGGATGTTATGGCAGCAATGGTATTAATTAACAAAGGTGGATTTCATCAAATTAACTTCGAACAAAATCACCAAGGATTGGTTTATCTGCTCGATGGTCGAGTTAAGATTAACGGCCAGGAAATAGAAGGTAAAAACTTGGTCATTTTTGAAGAAGAAGGAGAAGGGTTTGAAATAGAAGGGCTGGAATCAACAAAAGCTTTACTGTTGTCTGGAGCTCCTTTAAATGAACCGGTTTCAAGTTATGGACCTTTTGTAATGAACAATCAAAGAGAAATTATAGAAGCTTTAAACGATGCTCAATCTGGAAAGATGGGCGTATTAAACGAAATATTTTAAAATGAACACAATAGAAAATTTAAAATGGAGATCGGCAACTAAAAAGTTCGATCCTTCAAAGAGCGTAAGTGACGCAGATCTTGAGATTTTAATCGAGGCAGCGAACTTGGCACCAACATCCTTTGGCATTCAGCCGTTTCAGCTAGTAGTTGTGAAAAACAAAGAATTACAAAGCGATCTAGTTGAAATATCATATGGACAAACTCAGGTGGCTGATGCCTCGCATGTTCTAGTAATGGCCATTGAAACTGAAATTGGTCAAGAGCAAGTCGATAATTACTTCGATAGAATGGCAGAAGTTAGAAATATGGAGCCAGAAGCACTAGCAGGATATAAAGAAATGATGTCAGGCTATATGACCACGATGGACGATTCGATCAAACCAGGATGGGCAGCTAAACAGGCATACATTGCTTTAGGAACTTTGATGACGGCAGCAGCTGAACTCAAAATTGATGCTTGTCCGATGGAAGGATTTGACGCTGTTAAATTTCAATCAAAATTAGGGTTGGCGTCTAAAAGATTGATGCCGGTTGTAATTTTGCCTATAGGCTATAGAGCCGAGGATGACGAGCTTGCGAATGCTCCGAAAGTGAGAAAGAAAAGAAGCGATTTTGTTGTCGAAGTAAATTAAAATAAACTGCTAAATGTGGCCCGCTTCTTCTGTTTGAAATAATCGGCAGAAGCGGGCTTTTATTTGCGATATTTGACGACTCTAATGTCTCACTCAACAGAACTAGGTACGGAACCAATTGGCAAGTTGCTTTTTAAGCAGGCACTTCCTGCTGCCATTGGGTTTATGGTAATGTCCCTGAATACGGTTGTAGACAGTATCTATTTAGGAAACTATATTGGTGAAGATGCCATTGGAGCGGTAACCTCTGTTACAACGCTAGTATTTTTATTTGGATCTGTTGGGATGGCCATAGGAATGGGAGGGTCTTCCATCGTATCTAGAGCGCTTGGTGAAGACAACATGGAGAAAGCATCATGGGCGCTAAACAATCAAGTGTCTTTAATGCTAATATTTATTGTAGCAATTCTTGGCTTGGGATATTTATTTGCAGAACCAATGGTATTTGCCTTTGGAGGTAGAGGGAATATATTTCCCCTTGCTTTAGATTATTTCAAGGTAGTATTGGTCGGTATTCCGTTCCTTGCTTGGGGAATGATGTGTAATAATAACATTCGGGCCGAGGGTCGGGCAACGATGGCCATGATGATTCTGCTTATCCCGTCAGTAATCAATATTATTTTAGACGACATTTTCATTCGTGTCATGGGTGGAGGTATCGTTAGCGCAGGTTGGGCAACCTCTATAGCTTTCATATTAAGTACCGTATTCACATTCTACTTCTATTTCTCAAAACAATCTGAGCTAAAATTCAAACTCGCTAAAATGAGATTGAAGTGGAAATATGTTTGGGAGATTGTTTCGATTGGTAGCGTTAGTTTGATCAGACAAGGTTCCATTGCCATCCTAATGATCATACTTAGCTGGTCCTTATTTAAATATGGAGATAGAGATATTCTTATTGGCAATGGGGGAGAGATAGCCTACAACTCTTATGGGGTGGCTTCAAGGATGGCGATGTTCGCATTTTTCCCTTTGATAGGAATTACCCAAGGTTTTATGCCGATTGCTGGATACAATTTTGGAGCAAAGAAATATGATCGAGTTAGACAGGTAATTAAATACGCCATTATAGCCGGAACATTGATTGCGGCTTTGTTGTGTGCTATTCTATTGTTGAGTTCTGAAATGATACCGCGCATGTTTTCTATGGGAGAGGAAACGATTGAACACGGTTCAGATGCCATATTCTATGTTTTCATGGCTACACCTTTGGTGATGTTAACCTTGGTTGGAAGTGGCTATTATCAGGCGATTGGAAGACCATTGCCAGCAATGCTATTAACACTAACCAAACAAACGTTCTTTCTGATCCCAGCTATTTTTATTCTTTCTTATTTCTATGGATTGGATGGGATCTGGTATTCGTTCCCAGTGGCAGATGGATTGTCCGCTTTAGTTTGCTGGTACTTTTTAGCAAAGGCACTGAAGTTCTTGAGGAAATCAGCGTAGCGCCATATCGGTTTCTATCGTTTCGGGTTTTAGCCGAAGCATATCTATAGTCAACATTATCCAAATGAAGATGCAAGGCACGGCCTTTAGCACATATGGCTTCACTAAGTTATCCTTAAGAAACCCAGGAAATACGTCTGTTGGAGATAGTACTGTGAAAATAAAACAGAAGATAATTAGTGCATATTCGAGCCATCCTTTTTTGGAATTAGAGAACCACAGGTAGGCGGCAACAACCGCAATTATAAAAGTAGCAGATTCCGCTTTGTGGTTGAATATAATCACCCATATAGAAGCGCTAGCCAAAAACATAATCCGAAATCGTTTATCCATGAATGACCTGAACTTTATAAGTGGCAATAGGAAAATGGCTCCTCCTACTAATACAACGGCTAATTTATTTGGGTCTAGACCAAACCATGAATCCAACCAGCCAATGACCGACAAACCAGTTGAAGAAGAGTGATCATGTTGAAGCATGTCCGCCCAGTTTTGATATTGCCATATAAGCCCATCCCAACCCGTTATTACAATAGGAATCAATGCGAATAAGACGAACCAGATCGCGGAGTACAAAATGAATTTTCCCTTTTTAGGGTATAATAAAAACATGGCAAAAGCGACCAGTCCAAATAATTTAATGAAGACAGTGAGTACTAGAAATAAGGCTGCCATGGCCACATGCTTCTTTTCAAAAGACTGATAAGCTAATAGGAACAACCCAATTATCATCACATTACATTGCGAGTTCTGCATGGATGTGAATAGCTCCATGAGGATAAATAGCCAGAAGAAAATTCGGAATCTATTGCTTGGGAACGTGAAATTTCTAAGGCCTAAGAACAGAACGAAAACATTAATTAAGTTCCAACAAAGGAGTCCCGCCCAATCAGGCATCCATGCCATTGCTCCCATCATTAAACTGAACGCTGGGCTATACTTATAGAGGTCCCAAAAATCATCGGGATAAGCAATGTATAAATCTGTTCCATTAACTAAATGGAAAAAGGATTCTTTGAATATGATGTAGTTATTGTAATGTGAAAATACCCCATCACCGTTGTTCCTGGGAGGGATGTTTAGCACTTGAATAGTAACAGCCACAGCTATTAAGACCAGTATTGCTAGTATCGTGTATTGGTATTTTTTACTGTTGGTTTTCAAACCGCCTCAAAGAAACGATTTAAAATTTAATTCGAAGCTGTAGTCGAATATCGGTTTTTGTATTTCCTTGAATCAACTCATTTCCAGATCCAATTTCGTCTATGTTATTGATGTGCCATTGAGCCCATCTTAGCCACAGGTCAACTCCACGCTTCACTCTGTATCGTGCAGTTAAGTATGTTCTGGTTCCAGTTCTGTAATAAGCTGGAATCGAGAAGAAGTAAAGAACATCGTTCTCGTAAGCGTAAACTCTTGCATCATAAGAATCCGTTTCGAACAAGGCATATCTAAATGAAAACGACAGATTACTACTTAATGGTTTGTACAAAATGTCTTGATAGACCAAGTATCCCTGTTCTTTCTCAGAGTTGCCTCGTTGAAAGTTGACCAATTCAACTCTATTTCTTAACGTAAAAGAAGGAGACACTTTATAGCTAATGTTGAATCTATAGTTGGTTTGTTTTTTAGCTACGATGAAATCAATGTCGTCTAAATCTTCCTCTGTATTAATAGGCTTTTCTCTACTGCGAACTCTACCATACATGACCAGTTTTTTACTTGGCTTGTACTGGAATTGAACCAAGTAATCGTGTCCAGAGGTTCCAGGTTGATCAACTCCGAATCTCATCCATGGAAAACTGAATTGATCCATATAGGCGTTCAGTAAGTACTTTTTCCCTTTAGATAATCTTAGGCCCAGCATTAACCCTGATTCATTTTGATTTCTACTGCTCTCAGCAAATGAATTACTCAAATTATTCTGGAAATCACGATCGTACTTTCGGTAAACAACGGATAAAGCAACTTTAGGATCCAATGATATCAACGCTCCATGGATCTGCGCCATTCCTCCATTTGCGCTTCTTGCAACCTCTCCGTAAAAATTAAAATTCCTTACCAAGAAATTATAATCAGCTCCAAATGTTGTGTTTTGATTCGAGTTAAAATCAAACTGATTGTAAACTGATAAATTACGTTGAACATTAGCATCGTAATTAGAATGCAAGCCGGTAAACCCAACTTTCAATTTTCTTGTTTTGTATTGGACGTTTCCACCAACGTGAGTTTCTCCAATCGCTCCTTTATCTTCAAATTCGCTCGGAGTTCGGTGTAATCCTGTTTGTTGAAAAGAAGTGATAGTCGGGCCGTCAAATGTGCTAGTTGTATCATCGAAATTGATGTTGGCGTCAATTTTTTTGTAAGATCCAAATGCCGAGAATTCAAAATTCCCAAATTTCAATGTTGTTCCCGCCCCTCTTAAAAATCTGTTTTCATCAACGGATGCGTACGGTCTCAAGCCAGCAGCATTTCTCTTAGTCGACATTACATCTGCACTTTTTCCAAATGCCAATCCACTCCAGCAAACTAATCCTTGTCCAAATTGTGCATGATAATCTCCGATTGCCAATGATTTTAGTTTCCCAAATCCTTTTAAATAAAAATGAGCGGAATAATAATCAAATCCATTCTTTTGGTTTCCAGCAAACAGTTGTTCTCCCGCATCTTTCTCAGCAGTGACTCCAAAACTTACGTTGTTTCTAAACTTAAATCGATACCGCGCATAAAGCTTATCAGGACTTCCAGCATATCTTTTGTTTGGGCTAGCAGCCAATGTGGAATCATCAATAGGAGAATAACCCACTTGCTCTTCAAGAACTCTAGAGTATCTTAAAAAGAAATCGTTACTACTGTTCTTAATCATTTCACCAATCGAAATATTAGGAGCATATAAGTCAACGTTAACGGCTATAAAAGGAAGTACATTCTTAATGGTCGACATATCCCAGCCAGGAACCGCTTGCAACTCATAAATAGAAATCAATTTTCCATTTAATTCAATGTGTTCAAACAGTGCATTGAGCTGAACATCGGTAATCATTTTTAGCTGACGCAGCTCTTCTTCGTTCTTAGGGTTGTTAATGTTAACCGGGTGATCGTAAATGTAAGAGAGGTAATCGAAGAGGGTAGTAAAATCGATGCTCTCATCGTCTTCTTCGAGATTCTCTGCAATTGATTCAATACGCTGTTCGAGCATGTTGAATTTCTGCTGTTCATTTTTTTCCTTTGTTCCTGGAGGATCGCCTTCTTTTTCCTCCTGACCAAATCCAATAATTGGTAGAAGTAGTGCGAGAACTACAATATGGAGTGCTTTCAATTTCACTTCTTCTTAAAATCGAAAGCGAGAGAAATCTGAGGACTAAACCCAAGAACTTGATGATAGGTACTGGCAATGTCAGCTCGGAAAGAATCGAATTTCATTCCAAACCCAAAGGCAATTAAGTTTGGGTTTGTTGCAACACCACCTCGGATGTAAAGTTTCTCTCCTGGCATGTACTCGATGCCAACTCTTACGATTCCATCAAAATCAATGTCCTTTTCAGCTTCAGCTGTAATCAATAATTTATCTGAGAATTGATAGCCAGCACCAAACCTCATAATGGTTGGAATCCGCTCATCATTGTATTCATTCAGTTTCGTCTTGGTTGGATTAAAAATATGAACTCCAATGGTTAATTCTTCAGTAACTCGTGCTTGAATACCGGCTTCAACACTCACAGCTGAACTTGAACCGTAATTCCCGCCTAAACGAAGGGAATGGAAATTCGCTTGAACTCCTGCTGAAATTTTTTCATTCAGTCTCATTCCGTAAGCTAGGCCTACTTTGTTTTCTTTATACTGTGACCATCCAAAGCCAGAGTAATTCAATCCAAAGGCTCCATTTTTAAAAGGTACAGCTACAGATGCTCCCATCTGATTGAGTTCCTTCATAGCAAATCTATTTTCAAAATAGACTCCAGCTGTTGCATTTTCAAGCCAACCTAATCCACCTTGATTATGGTGAGTAGACCAAACGTCATAAAGCGTTACAGAGGAATGTGCCATACCGGCACTACGTGCTCCTAAGTGCCAGTTTTCGTTACCAGCAAAGGAGAATAAAGGGAGAGAGAGGATGAGGTAGAGTAGTATATTCTTCATTCGGAGATTAAAGTACGAAATCTTGGATTATCGAACAACAAAAAAGCCTTCCCATAATGGAAAGGCTTCATTAAAATCTAACTAAGTCAGATTAATTCGTTCTGTGCTTGTAGGTGAACTCTTGAAGATCATTGTTTGCCTTTAAAATCTTCTCTTTTAAAGCAACCTTAAAGTCAACTACTTTCTTATATAATTCTGCATCTCCAGTAGCTAGCATTTGTACTGCTAGAATTCCAGCATTTCTCGCTCCGTCTAATCCAACTGTTGCTACAGGAACTCCTGGAGGCATTTGAAGAATTGAAAGAATAGAATCCCATCCATCAATAGAAATAGATGATCTACATGGAACGCCAATCACTGGTACTGGAGTGAACGCTGCCATTACACCTGGTAAGTGAGCTGCACCACCAGCGCCTGCTATCACAACTCTGATTCCTCTGTCGTAAGCTGAACTCGCGTATGCTTCAACTTGCTCAGGAACTCGATGGGCTGATAGCGCATTGATTTCAAAAGGGATTTCAAATTGGTCTAAAATTTCCGCTGCCTGCTTCATAACTGGCATGTCTGAGGTACTCCCCATAATGATACTTACAAGTGGTTTCATTTGTCTTTTTTTTGTGTGCTCGAAATTAATAATTAATCAGTGATCTTTGTTCACAATTGAGGAAAGAAACGAACGAAAACGGTCATTGATAAAATCAATCATTCTAGTGTTAGAAAAATCAATTCCATTTGATTTTTTGTAACTTTCACCCCTCATTTATGAGCACAATACAGTTACACGACAAGCAATTCAAGCCGTACATTCCTGCGGAAGACTTAATGATAGCCGTTAAGAAGGTGGCTGTACAAATCACTCAAGATTATAAAGGGAAAAAACCTTTGTTTCTAGGGATTCTAAACGGAAGCTTTCTATTTGTTGCAGATCTACTAAGAGATGTTGACTTAGAATGTGAAGTTTCATTCTTGAAAGTTTCTTCATATCACGGAACTGATACAACTGGTACCGTTAAAGAGTTGGTAGGACTGAATGAAGACATCGAAGGTCGAGATGTCGTGGTTCTTGAAGATATTGTAGATACGGGCATTACAATAGATGCGATCTATAAGTCGTTAGAAGGTAAAGGGGCTAACTCAATTGAAGTAGCGACTTTATTCTTTAAACCAAAAGCTTATCAAATGAGCCATCCAATAAAATACGTTGCATTAGAAGTTGGAAATGAATTTATAGTAGGATACGGCCTCGATTACGATGGCTTAGGAAGAAATTTAAAAGATATTTACATCATAACGGATAATTGATCATGTTAAACATTGTATTATTTGGCCCTCCAGGTGCAGGAAAAGGAACGCAGTCAGAAAGACTAAAAGAGAAGTATGGATTAGTGCATATTTCTACAGGAGATGTTTTTAGAGGATTGGATCCAGAATCAGATTTAGCTAAGTTGGCAAAAACGTATTCTGATCAAGGAAACCTAGTGCCTGATGAGGTGACGATTAAAATTTTGGAGTCAGAAGTAAGTAAGTTTCCAGATGCAAAAGGTGTAATCTATGACGGTTTTCCAAGAACGAAAGCTCAGGCAGAGGCCTTAGATGTTTTCCTTCAATCAAAAGATACCTCGGTAACGATGATGCTTTCATTAGTTGTTGCAGAAGACGAATTAAAGAATAGGTTATTAGAAAGAGGTAAGACTTCTGGTCGCCCAGATGATTCTGATCCGGCTATTATTCAAACTCGAATAAATAACTATAATAATCAGACGGCACCTGTAGCTAATTTTTATGCTGAACAGGGTAAATTGATTGAAATTAATGGAGTTGGGTCTATTGATGACATTACCAACAGACTTTTTAAAGCAATAGAAAAGCAGTCAATCGAGCATTAAGAAGCTCATTTCTTCACGATTACTTCGTCAATAACTTCACCAGCCTTGTTGAATGCACGGTATGTTATTTGATTTTTATCCACGTTAAATCGAACGTATTGTCCTTGTCTTATTAATAAGTCAACTGTGGGTAAGGCACCTTTTACCTCGTATCGATCTTTAACCGTAATTCCATTGATGATAGTATCGTCTTGTACTTTTCTAAATTCTCGACCGAGCTTTTCATTATTCTCATCCAGCTTCATTCTAATTTTATCCATCGCAAAATGACGCGTTCCCGCGCCTCCGGAAATAACATAGTTAACACCGTTTAACTCTCCACGCTGGTAGCAATGGGCGTGTCCGTTCAGTACAAAATCAACCTCGTATTTTTCGAATAACGGAAGCCACAGTTTTCTAACTATAGTATCACCTTCATATTTATTGTACGAATGTCCAATTTTCAAGTGATAGTCGAAACTCCATGCCACTGTATAAGCTGGGTGATGGAAATAAACAAATAACCATTTTTTGTCATTTGATTCTAACTGTTCTTTCAGCCACTCCAACTGATCTTCATTGTCTACCCAATCAGTGTTTGAGTCTAGGCAAATGAATTTGGAATCTCCCCAAGTAAAAGAATAGTATCGCTCTGTTTGCAATGGATTGTTATGTGGTAAATAGAAATCTTTCAAATAGGTTTTCGCACTATCATAATAGGTGTCATGATTTCCAATGGATGTAAAGTGGCAGGTGTTTTTAAGCATGTCTTTGTAAACGGAGAAATAGATCTTGTCATAATTATCTCCATTTCCTTGATCTACATCGCCTGCAACAAGGCCAAAATCAACCGTATCTAATAACATTACATCCCGAATTTGTTTTTGAAGTTTACTGCCTGTGCCACAATCTCCATAATGAATAAATGAAAACTGATCTTCTTTTTTTTCCGGAGCAGTATAGAAATAATCAATTTCTGAGATATGGTTTTTATCGGAGTAGGTCTGGTAAAAGTACTTAGTGCCTGATGCTAAATTTTCAATTTTATAATGATGGGATTTCTTGTAAAATCGGCCTTTTAAGGTGTCGTTTAATTCAGTTGAGTCTTTACCCCATATAATATACGGGATCACACTTGTTTTGGTGTTCCAGGCAATAATTACGCTGTTTTCGGTTGGCTTTTGAATGTAGTTGTATCGATCAACATCATTAACAGCGCATGCACTAAGGACAAGACTGAAAATGATTAAATAATATCGTAACAATTGAATCGTTTTAATGGAATATCAAAGATAGAATTCTGCAATATAAATTGGATAATAGCCTCGATTTTAAAAAGGAAATGAACTTCGCTTTCCACATCCATAAATTCACCTAAATTTGCAGCCATGGCGGAAACGAACTTCGTAGACTACGTTAGAATAAATTGTCGATCTGGAAAAGGCGGTGCAGGTTCTATGCACTTGTTTAGAGATAAGACTACTGCAAAAGGTGGCCCAGATGGTGGCGATGGCGGTAGAGGTGGTCACGTGATTCTTCGCGGAAACGAACAAATGTGGACCTTACTTCATTTGAAGTACAAAAGACACGTTAGGGCAGAGCATGGTGGATCCGGTCAAGCTGGCCACAGACATGGTGCAGATGGAAGCGATATTACATTAGATGTTCCACTTGGAACGATTGTGCGAGACGCGGAAACCAATGAGATCTTATTTGAAATCACCGATCACGATCAAACCGTAATTGTGGCCAAAGGTGGAAGAGGAGGGAAAGGAAACGATCACTTCAAGTCTTCAACTAATCAAACGCCAAGGTATTCTCAACCAGGTGAAGATTACATCGAAGAATGGAAAATTCTGGAATTAAAAGTACTTGCAGATGTTGGTCTAGTAGGTTTTCCTAATGCAGGTAAGTCTACCTTGTTGTCTGTAGTTTCTGCCGCAAAACCAGAAATTGCAAATTATCCGTTTACTACTTTGGTTCCTAATTTAGGTATTGTATCCTATCGAGAGCATCGGTCATTTATCATGGCTGATATACCTGGAATCATTGAAGGAGCCCACGAAGGAAAAGGCCTTGGACTTAGGTTCTTAAGACACATTGAACGAAATTCACTTTTGTTGTTTTTAGTTCCGGCAGATAGCGATGATATTCATAAAGAATATAAGATTTTACTCAACGAACTTCAACAGTATAATCCTGAGTTGTTAGATAAACAGCGATTACTTGCAATATCCAAATCCGACATGTTGGATGAAGAGTTAATGGACGAAATTAAATTGGACTTGCCAGATATTCCATGCCTGTTTATCAGTTCTGTTGCTCAGCAAGGATTAGTGGAATTGAAAGATGAATTGTGGAAGGCCATTAACGATTAATGGAATGGCTCGAAGAAATAGATAGAAACCTCTTTCTTTGGTTCAACAGTTTTCATACAGATTTCTTTGACCAAGTATTTTGGTTAATAACTGATAAGTTATTTGGAATACCTTTCTATTTATTAGGCTTGCTTTTGTTGGTTAAAAAGTATGGCTGGAAAAAAGGACTGATACTTTGCACAGGTGCAATTATAGCAGTAGTAATGGCTGATCAGGCATCGAGACATTTGTTTAAAGAAGTATTTGAACGATGGAGACCATCTCATAATCTTGAGCTTGAAGGAATGGTCCATTTGGTAAATGATTATCGAGGCGGCAAGAATAGTTTTGTTTCATCTCATGCGGCAAATATGTTTGCTGTTGCGACCTTCATAGGTTTAGCCATTAATAAAAAAGTGTTTTGGATTTCCTTTGTAGTTGCAGCGCTAATAGCGTATTCAAGATTGTACATTGGAGTTCACTATCCTTCCGATTTAGTAGCAGGAGGCCTGTTAGGAATGTTGCTTGGCTGGCTGGTCTTTAGAGTTTATTCGAATAGTTTAAATTTGGGCAAAGCGAAGTAAATGACGTGGTTAGCAATATTTATTGGAGGAGGTTTAGGAAGCATTGCCAGATATGGTTTTGGAATCCTTGCTGCCAAGATGTATACAGGCCCATTCCCTTTAGGAACCTTTCTCGCTAATTTTTGCGCTTGCCTTATTCTTGGCTTGGCAGTTCTGTTTTTTGCCTCTAAAAATCAAATGAATGAAGCTTATAAAGCTTTAGTACTAGTTGGGTTTTGCGGTGGTTTTAGCACTTTTTCAACTTTTAGTAACGAAACACTCGAATTAATGAGAGGTGGCCAGTGGGGCTGGGTTATCGGAAATGTAGCGGTTAGTTTGGTGGTTTGCGTTGGCCTTCTATGGGTTATTTCGAAATTCCAGACTACTTAATTTCTGAATCAATAATCCCCGTTTCTACCACTTTAGGTTTCTTGTACTTTTTCCAAATCCGTAAACTAGTTCTGACGTTGCCTAATAGTAGAATGGCTATCCCTATATATGCGATAAAAGAAAAGTAAGTATAATAAACCGCGTATTCAGGTATCCAGGCAGAACTCAATGGGCTCAGGTTCTGTTTGACATATAGTAAAATAAGAAGCTGGGGTATAATGGCTAAAGTCAATTGATAACCTAAACTTGAAAAATAGAGCCACACTTTGTTTTCCTTGTAGGAAATGAACCTTACACATGCTAAAAGTGGAATTAAACAAATGTAGGCAGGGTACAAGACCTTATGTGAAAAAGTGTCCAGCGGAAAGTCCGCTTCTGACCACGTTGTAAACATTAGAAAATTGAGTGGTTTAAGAATCGGGTTTGCTATTAAACCGGCAATAATAGTAATTACTAACGTGCATATGGCGACTACAATCAAGTTGCCATTAGTCTGGTTATTTTTTTCTGTGGTCAACCTTACTATTGAATTGACTTCATGATTTCTACAACCTTTTGGATTTCTTCTTCCGACACATCTAAGTGCGTAGTTATTCTAATTCTTGTTGGTCCAAATCCTATGGCCAATACTCCTCTAGCTTCAAGTTTATCCAGGTATTCGTCTGCTGGAATGGTTAAATCCACCATTAAAATATTGGTTTCTGGGGCCACAGTTGCGGCAATAAAAGGTGCTCCTTGAACTTGTTCTGCAATGTATTTCGCTCTAGCATGATCTTCAGCCAAACGATTTACATTATTATCTAATGCATAAATTCCAGCAGCAGCTATATAGCCAGCTTGTCTCATGCCGCCACCTACTACTTTTCGCACCCTGTGCGATTTTGCAATAAAATCCTTAGACCCCAAAAGAAGTGAACCCACTGGCGCGCCTAATCCTTTTGATAGGCAAATTGAAATAGAGTCAAATGCTTCACCATATTCTTTTGAGTCTTCGTTCCCTGCTACAATTGCGTTGAATAGCCGCGCACCATCCAAGTGATACTTCAAACCATTCTCACGACAAACTTTTGCAATGGCTTTAACCTCATTCATGTTAAAGCATTTACCCCCACCCTTATTCGTTGTGTTCTCAATAGAAACTAAAGAAGTGTTCGAATAATGAGAATCGGATGGGTTAATAGCTCCTTTTACTTGATCCGCAGTGATGAAACCATGGTCATCCCCGATTAATTTTACCTGTGCTCCTGAGGTTCGAGCAATTCCTCCACCTTCAAAATTGTAGATGTGAGATTGGTAACTACATATTACCTCGTCACCTGGAGATGTGTGAACGTTAATAGCTATCTGATTCGTCATCGTTCCACTTGGACAAAACAAGGAAGCTTCCATTCCAAACATCGCAGCACATTTTTCTTGAAGCGCATTAACGGTTGGATCGGCCGCAAAAACATCGTCTCCAACTTCTGCTGAAAACATAGCGTCCAACATTTCTTTTGTTGGTTTGGTAACAGTGTCACTAATCAGATTGATCATCGTAAATATTTTGAGGTGAAGTTAGTCAATATGATAATATTTTAAAGGTGAAATAACGATAAGTCAGATGTTAAAAATGGGTAATATGTGGAAACCTTTCATCCCATTGGTAAACTCTTTTGACTCTTATTACGTTATATTACATCATCGCTTGAAAAACTGCATTACTATACTACTCATTTTGGTCTCTTTTGGGACTTTCGCTCAGGATAAATATTGGGTGTTTTTCGCGGATAAAGACGGTGTCGAATTTAATCCTGAATCTTACTTTCACCCAAAAGCCATTGAACGTAGAAATAAGATTAATTATCCGTTAGATCATTATTCTGATCGACCTGTTGTTGCGCAATACCTGAACAAAGTAACCGCTCTTGTGGAAGAAGTTAAAATGACTTCAAGGTGGCTGAATGCAGCTGTTGTTATGGCTTTCCCTGAGCAAATTGAGCTGATCGAACAACTGAGTTTTGTGTCAAAAACTGAAATAGAAGTTTACGATGTCATGCTTTGCACATCAGATGAAAAAGATTCAGTAGACAAGAAATTTGAAGAGCAAGATTTAATAAGGTTTCAAGTAGAACGAATGGGAGGGCAGTATTTCGACCAAGCCGGTTATCGAGGAAAAGGTAAAACGATTGCTATTCTAGATGCAGGATTTCCGGGAGTCGATAAGTCGGATTTATTCAAGCATATAAGAGAACGGGACGGTATCAAAGGGACTTATGATTTCATTCGAAAGACTAAAAATGTTTACAAACGAATTTCACATGGGAGTACGGTACTGTCTTGTGTGGGAGGCATTCTTGACGATACCGTTCGGATCGGAATGGCAACTGATGCTGATTTTCTATTGGCAATTACAGAAAAGATGATGAAGGAAGGGTCTGCAGAAGAGGAAGCTTGGTTGGCAGCTGCGGAATGGGCCGATAAGAATGGAGCAGATATCATCAATACCAGTTTAGGATATACCCGAAGAAATTACTTTAAAAAGGAGATGGATGGCAAAACGGCTATTATATCCAAGGCCGCAAATATGGCCTCTTCAAAAGGCATTTTGGTGATTGCATCAGCTGGCAATGAAGGAAATAAAAGAAATTGGATAATGGTGGCGGCACCGGCTGATGGAGATAGTGTTTTGGCGATCGGAGCAATTAATCCATGGAGTGGCCTGCATACTACATTTTCATCTTTCGGCCCTTCCTCCGATAAAGACTTAAAGCCTAATGTTACGGCTGTCGGACATGTTATTGCTTATGGCGATGAAAAGAAAATGTCTGAAACTCAAGGTACCTCATTTTCTGCACCACTTACTGCAGGATTTGCTGCATGTGCCTGGGAGGCAAACCCAGAATTGACAAATTGGGAATTACTTAAACGGATTGAAAAGTCGGGCGATCTATTTCCATATTATGACTACGCACATGGATATGGAGTACCTCACTCTAGGCATTTTATCAAAGACGCGGACGTATTACCAGAATTTCTTAATCCAATGTTTCACATTGAAGTTGAAGATGATATTCTTCAGTTGTCTATCTGTGTTGATTATATGATTAAAGACACATTAGAACAGGGACGCGATTTTAATATTTACAGATTTACCGATCGACTAAACCGTCATATATATGATCGTAAAAAAGTTCAAATTGATGAGGAACATCCGTTTGTGAAGAAAGAGCATTTCTATTATCACATCCAAAATGACTCTTTATTTCTCGATGAATATTCCGTTTTATCTGTAAGAGACAATCCAGTAATAACAATAAACTTGGAGACGTTGAAAGGCAAGACCATTCGATTCCACTACCGTGGATATACGGAGGAAATGAAAATTGAAGAATGAGAAGATTATTATTGATACTGTTAGTTTTTTGTCTTGCTAGTGCCAATGCACAGGATATTCTGTTGAAACAAACTACAAAAGCAGTCTTGGCAGATAAAGGGGATGTTGGCCCAAATAAGAAAAAGTATGCGCATAATTATCTAGGCGTGACTTTCGCGATTCCAACAAGGTTAGAAAATGAAACCAATATTTACGGAGGGTCATCCGTTGGTTTTGAATATGGAAGAAGGTTTAAAAGGAAGCTGTCTAATGCGTTCTCGGTTGGCTTTGACTTAAGTGCTTCGTACATGCAATATCGAAGCAAAAAGGACACATTTTCATTTTACAGACAAATTTATGGAGTGGTAGCTCCTGACTCACTCGTCACAGATAAGTTATCTTATACGGTGGCTAGATTCGCTCCTTACTTTAGAATCAATTTTGGTAAAAGAGGAAACCACCTGGGCAAATATGTTGATCTAGCTTTTTATGGAGAGTTTATGATAAGTTCAAGCCATGTGGCAAAACTGAAACATGAAAATGATCCGCTTGTGAAAAAATCACAGTTCAGAACTCGTCACTTGAAGTATACTAATAAGTTGTTTTACGGCCCTGAGCTACGCTATGGTAACGCCTTTTATAATTTTTATATCCGCTATCGGATTCCAGATATCTTTAACGATAAGCTTTCGGCAAATCCGTATCAATTGCCGAATGTCCTAGCAGGCATCAACCTTGTTATTCCAAGGTAGATTAGAGTTTTCTAGCTACTAATAAACCGTCTCTAATAGGGAATAACACATTTTCTACTCGTGGATCGCTATTGATTTTGGTAGAATAGTCAACTAAGGCCTGAGTGTCCGGATCTTTGTCTTCGTTTTCTTCAGCCACTTTACCACTCCAAAGAACATTGTCAGCTATGATGAAACCGCCTTTTCTTACTTTGTCGATCACCAGGTCGTAATAGTTAGAGTAGTTCGTTTTATCTGCATCAATAAAGACTAGGTCTAGCTCAGTGTCTAAAGTTGGAATGATGTCCATCGCGTTACCTATTCTGAAGTCGATTGAATCCTCAATTTTAGCATCGCTGAAATAACGTCTTACCATGTCTTCTAGCTCAGCATTAATATCAATCGTATACAGGGTGCCGCCTTCTTGCAGTCCTTCTGCCAAACAAATAGCTGAATAGCCCGTGTATGTTCCAATTTCCAAAATGTTCTTTGGTTGAATCATGTGACTCAGCATACTGAGCACCCTTCCTTGAAGATGGCCCGAAAGCATTCTAGGTATCAGTACTTTTTGATACGTTTCTCTATTTAATTGATTTAATAAAGCTGGTTCCGAAGAAGTGTTTCCAACTACGTAATTGTCAAGGTTTTCAGGTAAAAAGTCCATTTGTTCAGCTTTGTTTTATATGATATGACTCATTGTTCGATTGGAAATTGAATGGTGTAATGTCCAACTAGCGCATGTCTTTCAAACGAAAGTACCCAAAAGTGGAGTAGTGAGCTATCTGATTCATCCCAGTGCATTAATGGGCCGTCAATTCCAAATCCATGCGAGTCAATAAATTTTTCGTTTTCGTCAATTAAAATGGCGTAAAATGGATTAGAAGGAGTTGGGTTGTGTATCATTTCATCATACGTTTCGTAGAATGAATGATTTCCAATACCCATTGGCATCTTATATCCTTTGTGCGTTTCAGTCATTGATCTTGTTGGAATTTTCGATAGATCAACTCCGCCCACAATCATCTTTGTGGTAATGGTAGAATCTTCAGCTCGAGAAAATGTAAAGTCAAATTCAACGCCCTGATCCTTGCCCGGGTTGAGCGAAGTCATGTTCCTCACTTTGATGTTTTTTACTACTGCCATTCTACCCAGTGTTGTCTCTCTTGGGAATGCTCGAGAATAGCAACCTGGAGGATAAAACGTGGAAAACACAGTTTCATCAGTCAAAAAATGGTTAATCACAGTTGGCTCAGCAGGCACAATAATATTTTTGAATTTAGACTTTCGAGCTCCTACTAACGGATAGTATTCGTCATTATGTGATGTCCATGTCGCTTCGATTTCAGAATCCAACGTTCTTAATAAACCAAAATCGATTCTTTCTGATTCGGGAGCTTTCCAATCTTTAAGATGTTCCTTATAAGTAGAAAATTCAACTCCGGTTCGTTCCTCAAAAAGTTCATCATAAGTTTCATGAGGGAAATCGAACCACCCGTGGTACATCGATTTTTGCTTTCCGTCCTCCCTGGTATAGGAAATTAATTCCCATAAATAAGAATTTAAACAATTTCGTGCGAGATCAATTCTAACCGTTTGGTCCTTTTCGGTGCCGTTTCCTTTTAACTCAAATCCTGATTCAAACTTAACTTGTTGTCTATTCCATTCTTGATTAATGATGGAGATTTTATTAATGTAATCGTGTTCTCTAATCCACTCAGGCGTGGATGGAATTAGTTCCATTAGATCAATTTCCTTGAAAATAATGGTGTCGCTCTGGTCGTTTGCTGGATAGACCATTAGATCGAAAAGATTGGTTCCTTCTTTTCGGTTAAAAACTACTTTGCTGTGTTCATACTTATTCCATTTCTCTGATCGGCCTTCTATGTCTGGATTATCTGGATACAAATCATCAGGCAAGTCGCGAATAATGGCTTCATTTAAAAGTGTTCCTAAAGGATTACCTAAAGTAATGCCCATTTCATTGATGTAGCTATCATCCATGGTACCATTAGCCAATACAATATTTTCTCCTTCTTTGGTCTCATTATTGGTACATGAAACGAGAAAGATGAATATTAACGGCAAAAAGTAGATTATTCGCATAGTAAATCGATTGAAGGGCACTTCCAAAGGCAAAAATAAGTTTTTGAATTCGTTTAACAAGATTTGGAGAGCTAATTACCGACTGATTTACAGATAAAGTTAACTTTGCCACAAAATCTTGAAGATATGAGATTAATGAAAATGTTAAGTATGGTTGTTTTGCTTGTTCTAGTAGGAACAGCATGTAATGCGCAAAAAGGTTCTTCTAAGAAAAAGAAGAATAAAGGTAAAGTAGAAAATATTGAAAAAATGGAATTGAAAACGGAAATAGACTCTGTGAGTTATGGAATTGGGGTTAACATCGCCAAGAACTTAGTTGGTCAAGGTTTGTCTGATTTAAATGTGGATGCAATCGCAGCTGCATTAAAACATGTAATCTCAGGTGACTCGCTATTAATGGAAGAAGAAGAATGTATGTCTTTCGTTAACTCGTACATGCAAGGAGCTCAAGAAAGAAAAGCTCAAGAAGCCATTGAAGTGGGAAGAACTTTCCTAGAAGAAAACGGCAAGAAAAAAGACGTTGTAACACTAGAAAGTGGAATGCAATACACGATTATTACTGAAGGAACAGGTGCTAAGCCAGGTCCAACGGACAAGGTGAAAACTCACTATCACGGTACTTTGATCAATGGAGAAGTTTTCGATAGCTCGGTAGATCGAGGAGAGCCAATTTCATTTCCAGTTAATGGAGTAATTAAAGGATGGACTGAAGCACTTCAGTTGATGCCTGTAGGTTCTAAGTGGAAATTATTTATCCCTTACAATCTTGCTTACGGTGAGCGAGGAGCTGGAGCCAAAATTGGTCCATTTTCTACATTAGTGTTTGAAGTTGAATTATTAGGAATTGAAGAACAACCAAATGAAAATAAATAGTTTACTACTACTTTCAAGCGTAGCATTATTTGCAGCTTGTGAAAGTGCTGAGCCAGAAATCACGGAAGCGGATATCTTGGTTGAAGAGATGGCTATTGATACAGATGAAGCCAAGCGAGGTTACATGATAGGGTTTCAAGATGCTAATATGCTAATTCAAAATCAAATTGTTGATTTAATTGATGATGAAGCTTATTTGCAAGGGTTCAAAGACGCAATTGCGGGAGCCGAAATGAAAGTAGATAATGATGAGGCTATGGTACTTTTGCAAGAAATGCAGGCGGAAGTTCAGCGACTTCAGATGGCTCCTTATGAAAGTATTAAGCAAGAGGGAATGCTGTTTTTAGCAGAAAACGCTAAAAAAGAAGGAGTTAACGTGTTACCAAGTGGACTTCAATATGAAGAATTGAATAAAGGAAATGGGAAAAATCCTGTAGAAGGCGAGAAATGTTTAGTGCACTATACTGGAACATTTATTGATGGAACCAAATTCGATAGTTCTTATGATCGAGGCGAACCATATCCTGTTGACATTCGTGGAGGAGTTATTCCAGGGTGGTTAGAAGCTCTTAGTTTAATGAGCAAAGGTTCAAAATGGAAAATTTATATTCCTTTTGAATTGGCTTATGGGGAAAGAGGAAGTCAAGCCATCCCTCCATATTCAGTTTTAGTGTTTGAAATGGAAGTAATGGACATTACAAAATAGCTTCAAATTTTAAAATTTTAAAAAGCCAAATGGACTTGAATTTCAAGACTATTTGGCTTTTTTCATTTAGAAGGTAAAATAGAATTGTAATCAGTGATTCGCATTGATAGTAGGATACATTTAATTCTTAATACATTATAGGAGTGATGAAGGCAACTTAGACCGTTTTTTAACGTCTATCTGACGAGTACGACAGATAGATTGCAACATTGGAATGTATTAACCAAGACTTTTTAACTGTCGGAATCACCCAAACGCCCACTATTGACTCGATACACCTACATCTCAATTGCCTTTATATTGGCGCTTTTTACCTCCGTAGAACTGCAAGCAGCGTGTACGGACGTAAACGCTCTGCCAGTTCCTTCTGGAGTAAGTTTTTGTGGCGCAGGTCCTTACAACGTTTCATTTACAAACGGAAGTACAGGAGTAGATGCAGGAACAGTTGATTATGACTGGTTCATCAATGGAACTTTATTCGATCAAGTCACCGGAACTGGTGCTCCAATTAATCAAAGTATAACCGCAATTGGAACTTATTCAATTATGCTGGTTGCGATCAACGTACCTGATGGTTGCTCGGATACAAGCATTGTTAACATTGTAATTCATCCCACACCAAGCGCAAGTTTCACTTTCAATCCAGATAATGCATGTGCTGGGACTACGGTCAGTTTTACCAATACTAGTGGAGGAACAAGCGGGAGCACAACTTATGCTTGGAATTTTGGAGATGCAAACACATCCACTGCAACCTCTCCAACGCACTCTTATGCGGCAGGAGGAACATACAATGTTCAGTTAGTAATGGTTAATGGAGCGGGATGCCAAAGCGTTACAAATAATACGGTAACTGTAATGGATATTCCCGTAGCCGCTATAAGTGGCGATGATAACGATGGTGATGGTTTTCCAGATGTTACGTATTGCTTAAGTGCTGCAGATCCAACTACTCAGGAGACCGTTACATTTTCTAATACTACAACTGGTGGGGTAAGTTATGATTGGGATTTTGGTGATGGTTCTCCTATTGTAACTACTGCGTCACTTGCAGATATTAATCACTTATATACCACTTTCGGAACGTTTACGGTTACGATGACCGCAACTCATGCCAATGGATGTACTTCAGTTGCAACCTTAACTGTGGTATTTGAGCGAGCAGTTGCCGCGTCTATTTCTTTGGATTTATCAGAGTACGGTGGATGTGCACCTCATACTTTGACCACATTGGTAAATGCTTCGCAAAACGCCAATACGTATGTTTGGGATTTTGGAGACGGAACCGTGATAACGACCAACAGTCCGGTCCCGCCAAACCACACTTATACCGCAGATGGCTCATATGCAATTACCATGACGGCATCCAATAGTTGTAATACGGCTGTTGTATTAATTTCACCAATTGTAATTGAAGCTGGACCAACAGCTGGGTTCATTCCTTCCTTGACTTTAGGTTGTGCTCCCGAAACGGTAACTTTTGTAAATACTTCTGTTGATGCCCAACCGCCAAATAATTACCAATGGAATATGGGGAACGGAAATACATACTTCCCTCAGATTACCCCTCCTGGACAAACATATCCAACAACAGGTAGCTATACGGTAGAGTTAATCGCAGCAAATGCCTGTGGATCTGATACCGTTTCACAATTAATTCAAGTAGATACATTGCCAGTATTGGATCTAATTGTGCTTCCGGATGATGGTTGTACTCCATTGGTAGTTTCTTCTAATGCCACTGAAGTAAATGGAATCAATGTTACTTGGCAATGGTATATCGATGGAGTATTCACTTACACAACGCCAAATACAATTCCTGACCAAACCTTTACGGCACCTCCAGGTTTCACCCCTCAGAATCATACTGTTTATCTGAATATTTTTAATCATTGTGGAAACGATGATTCGTTAGTTAACATATTGGTTCATCCAACAACTGTAGCTGCGTTTACTCCGGTTAATGATACCATTTGCGCGGGAGAAACTGCAACCTTTACGGATGCTTCACTTGGTGAAAATTTAACTTGGGAATGGGATTTTGGTGAAGGGACTACTTCTACATTACAAGGGCCTCATTCAATAACATATCCTTTGGCAGGCACATATACTGTTGAACTTATTGCTGATGGGTATTGCGGGCCGGATACAATGACCACCGTGATCACCGTTCTCCCAATCCCAGTTGCTGATATAATAGAAGATGTTAACCAGGGGTGTGAAGACTTAACGGTCAATTTTACAAATGGATCAACGGCAGGGGGAACCTATCTTTGGAATTTTGGAGTCAATGGAACCCCTTTATCTTCAACTGCATTTAATCCTGGTGCTGTAGTATTTCCCAATGCTACTCAAGAAATGGTCACACTTATTGTGGATGTTCTGGGCTGTCAGGCATTTGATACAGTGAATATTGATATTTTTCCATTGCCACAACCATCATTTACACTTGCGCCAGTTGATGGCTGTACTCCTTTAGATGTGACTTTTACAAACACAAGTCCAGGAAATCCAGGAGATATTTGGGATTGGGACTTTGCAAATGGGAATACTTCAGCTGGGCAAAATCCAGCAAATGAAACATACATAGCGTTAACCAATGATTCCATTTATGATGTTTGGTTAACGGTTACAAGCGCAGATGGATGTGTTGATAGCGCAATGCAACAAGTAACGGTTCATCCGTTACCAATTGCTGATTTTACCGCTTTACCCGATACTGCATGCTTAGGTGATGTTGTTGGTATGCTAAATAATTCGACCGGAGCTACAGGATTTAATTGGGACTTCGGAGATGGTAATACAAGTACAGCCATCAGCCCATCTAATACATATCTAACAACAGGAGATCATACAGTAGAGTTGATAGCAACAACAGGATTTGGTTGTGCTGATACATTGACGGCATTGGTTTATGTGGATTCCATTCCTACCTCAAATTTTATTTTCAGTATTGAATGTGTAGGTGATAGCACTGTTTTCACCAATATGGCAATTGGCGGAGTAACCAATTGGGCATGGGATTTTGGTGATGGAAGCCCGGTTAATAATACGGTTAATCCTACTTATTTATATGCCGCATCTGGATCTTATACCGTAACGTTAACGGTAACGAATCCTGCAGGATGTACTCATTCAATTTCTCAATTAGTAACCGTAAATGCGGTTCCGGTAGCTGCATTTACAACTCCAAGTACCTGTTTAGGAACACCAACTACGTTTACCGATGCTACTTCGGGAGTGCCTATTGGATGGGAATGGGATTTCGGTGACTTGTCCCCATTGGATATAACGCAAAACCCAACACATACTTACGCAGCGATTGGGACATACAATGTTACATTAGTGTCGTTTGGAGGAGCTGGCTGTTCAGATACGATCACACAAACGATTACGGTGACTGCGGTGCCAACGGCCGATTTCACTTTTGTTCAAGCCTGTGCAACGGACACAACATTTTTCACAAGCACGTCATTGGGGGTTCCGGACACTTTCTTTTGGGATTTTGGTGATGGAAATACAGACGCGACAAATGATCCTAACCCCGATCATATTTATGCTGCTGATGGAACATACAGTGTAATGCTAATTGCTGGTTATGCTGCATCAGGTTGTACAGATACAATTTTTCAAAATGTGGATGCATTTCCGCGAACGGTTCCAGGTTTTACAAGCAATACTCCTTGTCTTGGAACGGCAACTTCTTTTGTGGATTTGACAACCAACTCACCTACCAATTGGGAATGGGATTTTGGAGATGCTTCACCACTGGATAACACACCCGCACCAGTTCATTTTTACCTGACTCCAGGGGTTTTTAATGTTCAATTAATTACCTCGAATGTCTTTGGTTGTATTGATACACTGCAGTTACCAATTACAGTTTTCCCACTGCCGGTTGCTGATTTTAGTTTTGACACCGTGTGTGATGGCTTTACTTCAACTTTCACGGATTTATCTACGAATGCGGTTTCCTGGGCATGGGATTTCTCGGATGGTTCTGCAATAGATTTAAACCCTTCACCAACTCATGTCTTTCCAAACAGTGGTCAATTTAACGTACAGCTTATCGTAGTGAATGCTGATGGGTGTCCAGATACATTGGTTCAAGTAGTTGATGTATGGCCAAATCCAATTGCTTCATTTACTGTCGATACTGCTTGTACTTCATACTTAACATCATTTACCGATGCGTCCACTGCTGCCGTTTCTTGGGAATGGGATTTTGGAGACGGGACACCGATAAACACATTGGTTTCACCTACGAACACGTACCCTGGGGCCGGTTCATATGTTGCAGAGCAAGTCGTAACAAATGTATTTGGTTGTACCGATACTACTACAGTGCCTGTAGAAGTATTACCTCAGCCAGTTGCAGGTTTTATTAATTCTACAGTTTGTGCTAGGGATGTGGTACAATTCACCGATACAACCCTTGGTCCGCCAAATTTCTGGCAGTGGGATTTTGATGACGGAACACCTTTGGATAACAGTCAAAATCCGGTGCACACCTATTTACTGGGGGGAACTTATGACATTGAATTGATTTCAGGGAATTCAGCTGGATGTTTTGATACGACCATTGTTCCGGTAACGGTGTATACATTACCGACTCCTGATTTTATTGCTGATACGGTTTGTCTGTTTAATGTTACAACCTTTACTGACTTGTCTACAGATGTTGTAACGATTAACCAATGGGACTATGATTTTGGGGATGGAATTAATCAGTCCACCCTTCAAAATCCAACTTATATATATCAAACACCAGGAGTATTTAATGTTGTACTAACAGTGACTAACCAAAATGGTTGCGATAGCACGGTGACATTGCCTGTCTTAGTTACAGCCGTTCCGGTGGCTGGATTTGCATTTGATACGGTTTGTGTAGGCAACCCGAATACATTTACAGATACGTCAAGCGGCTTTCCGACTCAGTGGTTATGGGACTTTGGAGATGGTACCGTAGTTAATGGGGGACCAAACGAAACACATACTTACTTAACACCAGGATCCTACCTAGTTTCGCTAATGGTAACGAGTGGGCCAGGGTGTTCTGATCAAATTTTCCAAATTATTGATGTTAGTGATGATGCTGCTTCAGCTATCACTGCGCCCGATACTGTTTGTCACAACACCAATGTTTCATTTATAGATAGCTCGATAATCACGGTTGGTTTAATTACCAACTATTTCTGGGACATGGGTGATGGAAATACATACAACACGGAGGATGTGCTTCACACTTATTTGAATCCTGGCGTTTACATTGTAACTCACACGGTAACCACAAGTGGTGGGTGCTCGAGCACATCTACCCATACAATCGTGGTTCTTGATTTACCGGTAGCCAGTTTTGCTTTTACGATTCCATGTGAAAATCAACCCTCACTATTTACTGATCAATCAGTAATAGGTGTAGGTACGATAGATCAGTGGCTTTGGGATTTTGGAGATTTAAGTCCTACCGATAATACCCAGAATCCTTCACATCAGTATGCAGCGGCAGGCAGCTATGATGTGTCGCTTACGGTTACATCAGATTTTGGATGTTCATCATCTTTACTTCAATCAGTTTTAATCAATCCACAACCTGTTGCAGCGTTTAGTGCCAATACGGTATGCTGGGGAGATCTAACCACATTCACTGACATGTCCACCATAACGTCTGGGATTATATCTACGTGGGATTGGGATTTTGATGATGGTACTAATGATAATGCTCAACATCCTGGGCACACGTTCGTCTCTTATACAGATAGCTTTAATGTTCAGTTGATTGTTACGACCGATCAAGGTTGTGTTGATTCCATTACACATTTAATAAATACGCATCCAGTTGTAGCGTTTGATTATTTTCCTGATGTAATTAACGGTTGTGCACCTTTGGCTGTTTCGTTTACAGATCAGTCAACCGCTGGAGCGTCTCAAGTTATGGGATGGCAATGGGCATTTGACGATGGATTTACCGGGTTCGCCCAAAACCCGAATCATACTTACGGAGATTCAGGCCAATACTATGTTGGGTTAACTGTTACTACGTCTGATGGATGCACGTTCTCTGATACGCTTAATTATGCGATTACAGTCTGGGGTCAACCAGTCGCTAATTTTGATCCAACTCCTTACAGTACTTCAATTTTTGAATCAGAAGTAACCGCAGTTGATTTGTCATCTTCTGATGTGGTTAATTGGGAGTACGATTTTGGAGACTTTTTCTACAGTAACGATGAAAGTCCGGTTCATGCTTATGAAGATACTGGAGTCTACGTGATTACTCAAATAGTCTACAATAGTTTTGGGTGTTCCGACACCATCCAGAAGGGAGTTCATATTTTTGGAGAGTATACGCACTATGCGCCTAATGCATTTACACCTGACAATGATGGCGTAAATGATATTTTCTACACCACGGGTACAGGGACTGTAGAATACGAATTGACCATTTTTGATAGATGGGGCCAAGTTGTGTTTAATACAAACAATCCGCTTCAAGGGTGGGACGGAACTTATCGAGGAATAATGTCACCTGAAGATGTCTATGTTTGGAGGGTGATCACAAAGGATGTTCTTGGAGAAACACACGATCATAGAGGACATGTTACATTGCTTAAATAAATTCTAAAAGCCATTTATCAGACTTATAAATGTTTGGCTTGAAATCTGCTATCTTAGTATCATGCGCTTAACAATTATCCTACTATTACTTTTCCCGTTTATAGCTTTCAGCCAATCAAAAACTGAGGAAAACGCAATGATGCTTTATAAACTAGAACAATACCCGGAGGCCGTTGAATTATTTAAAAAGGCGCTCGGTAAAGCTTCAGCGAAACCGGAAAAATCTAGAATTAATCATTACATCGGTGAGTCTTACCTTAAACAGGTGGAAGTTCCTCCGAAGGCGTGGAACTTTGAATCACCATGGTATGCACAAACTAAGTTGCTAGTAGAAGAGTCTATTCAATACTACCGCAAGTCAAGCATGATGCGTACAGGTGGACCGCAGTATCATTGGCAGATTAAAGCGGCAGAGTTTTATGAGCGCCTAGGAATGAGTATGGATGCGTTAAGGGCTTATGAAGCATATTTCAACACGCCCAAGAAATGGCAAAATCCAAAATTCACTGCAGTAGCGGAAAAAGGAAAAATCCGGTGTAAAAAAGTTTGGGAAGAAGAGAGTGGCGTAAACGATGCGGTAACTTATCAGCTGTTTGTAACGTTGGTGGAATCAGGAGATACAACTAAACCTATTGTGGGTGCATCGCTTAAAGTTACTTCAGTAGATGGGAGTGTAGTTGCTTCAGGAAATTCTGGTGACGATGGCAAATGGGATTCAGGAAATATGAGTTTGAAACCTGGTCAAAAATACACCATTAGCGTATCATCAGCCCATCATAAAGGAGCGACTAGTGAAATCACCACAGGTGAGAATTCTGTTCGATTCGGACAAGAATTTAGGCTGGCTCGAACGGATTAAAGTTTCTCCAGTTTTAGTCTGGTCAAATTTTCTCCGTCTTGAATTACCAAAAGGTAAATTCCAGCGCTCATTTCAGACGTAGTATATATGTTCCCTTTAGTTACTCCTTGTTGAATTAGCTTTCCTGTGAGATCCAAAATTTTATAATTAGCATTTTGAATTCTTTTAACTTGAATTTGATTGGTAAATGGGTTTGGGAAAACGCTAATGTCAGTGTTGTTCTCAATGAGGCCAACTGGATCTAAAATGGTGATGTTAATGTAAATGGTATCGTCATCGCATAACCCATTTTGAGCAATTAGCATTACGGAGTAAGTTCCACTCGTGGAATAAACATGCCATGGATTCGAATCCGTAGAATTTGTTCCATCTCCAAAATCCCAATAATAGGAGGACGCATCTACTGAAGTATTCGTAAAGTTGACCAATCCACTTGGTAGCGTTACAGTTGCGTTGTCAGGGAAACCTGATGCGACTGGTGGATCAATTACTGTAATGCTAATAGTTTGACTGGTGCTGTCCACTCCGCCAGGGCCAGTAGCTACAAGATCTATGGTGTAACTGCCAGTTGCACCTACGATAAGCCAGGGGTTACTTGCAGTTGCGTTTGTTAAAGTTCCCCCTGCCGACACTTGCCATAAAAAAGAGGTAGCGGCTACTGAACCATTAATGAGCTGAATAGAATCGCCAGGGCAGATGTTGGAAGTAGCTAATGAAAAACTGGCTGTTGGATTCGATGTTGCCAATTTCAAATGCTGTCCGTTAGAACTATTGGTTAGTGAAACCAAACCAGCTCCGTTTTCTGCATAGGCATTAATGAAATAGTCAGTGCCATAAGTTAAACTAAGTCCAGTTTCCGTGAAACTTGGAGTGGTGCCTGAAGAAGTTAAACTGATGATGTCGGCAAGACCAACTGCCGTGCCCACCGAATAAAAGTATTGAGTGATTCCAGAATGAGCATCGGTACTTCCTGTCCAATTCCCGCTGATCTCGGTGTCGACATAAAACGTGTCAATATCTGCTCCTAAACCATCTAGTACCACCGGATTTAATGGACTTGTCCAGTCTACATCAACTAGCTGAGTAGCTACCGTTGAGAAATTAGAAGTTGAATCTATGTTAATGGAGGCGATTTGGGCCGAAGGCGTACTAGGATTTGGGTTTTGATATCGTATTTCGTCTGAAGAAGATCCCATTGAAATAACAGCATTGCTCGTTCTTGATTTATACACTTTAAAATTGTCAACTACCATTTCAGAGTTTCCACTTCTAAAAGAAATTGAATTTCCAGAAGTGTGAGGAGTAGGATCAGTCCAGCTTGAAACCAACACATCATCTAAGAAGGCTTTAATCACTCCTGTTAATGGGTTGTAATAAATTTTAAAATCATAAGTAATATTTGGATCAACAGTAACAACATCATCTGTTTCTAAGTTGAACACATCTGAGTCTACGCTGTAAATCTGGCATTTATCGCTATCGGTTCGCCAATACACGAAATACGAATTACCTCGATTACTTAAAGTAGGGTCATCACAAAAGAAATGCAATCCAGCTCGTCTGTTAGAGCCAGCGCCATTAATTTGACCTGTCCAGTGATAGAGGTAGCTGTTTCCAGAAGTTTGAGTTAAGCTAGAATAGAGGTTGGTGTTGGATGATGCTTCATCCGTACCGGTCAATTCTAAAGAAGTAGTATTCCAAGATCCGGTAAGACTTGTCCAGTCTGAATGGATTGAAGAATTAAAATTGTCAGTATAAAATCCATAAGTATTGTTACTCCTCCAATCGGTTCCATCAAAATCAGATACATTGTAAAATTGATCGGCTACTCCGCTTCCACCAGCATTATCAGAATCAGTAAAAGTTGAAGTGAAGTTTGCTGTTTCCCATGGGTTCGGACTGCTAATCGATGTAGTAGGGGGTGTTACATCTTGATTGCAAGAATAAGTAGCTAAAAAACCAGGGTTGTTGGTTGCCCCATCCGAAGTGAATTTAAACGTAATTGCTCCAGTAGTTGTAGAGAAAGTTCCCGGAGAGGTGGTTCCGGTAAATGGACTTCCAGAAATCTGAGGAGATAAGTCCGAAGGCCCATCATAGATATATAAATAGTCGTAATTCAATTCTACATCAAATTGAGAAAACACGATGTCCAAGGAGCTTGCTCCGGTCGGGGCAACTGTCCATGTGTAGTCTTCATCGTCATAGTAATCTTTAAAAGGCCCACCAAAATCATGGATTTCTCCAATACATGGATCTTCAAAACAGTCGGTCATGTAATTTTCAATCCCGTCCCATAGTTCTGTATATCCATCATCGTAGCCAAGCGCCCAGATACCCATTCCTGCAATTCCAGATTTTCGAATGTGATCAAGTCGTTTTTCGAAACCACCTTCTAATGTGATGAATGTTTGCTCAGGTGTGGCATTGGTGTAAGTGTAAATGTCAGAATAACTGTCTTGATCATATTGGTAATTCGCAGGGATATAATCTCCAGAACTGTTGTTTTTAACTACTGAATAAGTTCTCGCGTTGCCAGATCCAGTGGTGTTGCTCGGCACCGATGTACTAACAGTAGGCCATTCATATCCATAATACGGAAGGCCCATCACTAATTTATCTCTTGGGCATCCTTTATCAATATAATAAGTGATCGATCTAGATAAGCTATAGTTGTAAGTTGATCCGAAGTGATACAATGGATCACAAGGTCCGGCAGACCCGCTTCCTTGATAATAATAAGCATAACCCATTATGATAAAATGATCTACTGCGGCATTCATGATTGAAAAGTCAAAGACATCGTTCCAGTCCACAGCATACAAAACAGTACTAATTTCAGAGCCTGGAATGGCAGCTTTCATTTGTGTGCTCATGTCTACCATCCAATTAGCAAAATTTGTTTTCTGAGAATTAGGTAATCCTTCGAAATCTATTTGAACGCCATGTGCTCCTCTTGTTTGGATGAGGTTAATCAAATTGGTAATTAAGGTTTGTTGTGCCGTTGGACTACCAAAGAAAGTAGCGTGACTTGAGAACAAAGTAACGCACAATGTCACCTTCGTATTTCCACTAGCCAACGCTGCATCTACAGCGGCAGAAGTAGCCCATCCATGAGTTGAATTAGCGTTACCAGTTGCTGCGTCAACCTCATAATCGAAGAATGAGAAATGACTTAGTAGATCCCAGTCATAATTGGTATGAGCAGAACCAATCCAATAGGGGTGCCACCCGTATACTACCTTGTCAAGGTTGCAAGCAGCCTTCGTTTTGGCAGGCATTGCAGCAGCCGTGGTGTTTGCTTCGTAATATGGCGCGTTATCATTGCCGAGACTGTTGTAGTATTCTTGTTGCTCTTGATGAATGCTTTGGGCAAAGCCAATGAATGGGATTAACGCCAATAGTAGTATCGCTAGATTTTTCATTTACCTAAAAATAAGTGGTTCTGAATGTGTGAAAGATGGGGTGGTTATTTGAATTGAGTACTGGCCAATTGCCAACTTCAGATCTGATTTTGAAATCCTGTAAACGTTTGTTGAAGTTCCTATATTGATTTGTTTTGAGAAAATCAGTTTGCCCATCATATCATATAAGTTTAGCTTGCCTGTTTCAGAATTTGAATTCGAAATCGATACATTAATAATGTCGTCAGCAGGGTTTGGATAGATGGATAGATTTAGGTTTTCTCCTTCAACAATTCCAGTTGGATTTGTCACTACCACCGTAATAAAAGTGGTGTCGTTTTCACAAATTCCATTCATAGCAACTAACATTACATTGTAAGTGCCGGCTGAATCATAAGCATGCCAAGGGCTGGTGTCCGTTGATGTAGAGCCATCATCAAAATCCCAATAATAGGAAGAGGCATCCGTAGATGTGTTGGTAAGGTTAATGGTGCCTGACGGTAATGAAACTGTATCGCTTGACGCAATGGCAGAAGCGATTGCAGTGCTTAGATTCGTAATGGTAATATTTTGAGTGGTCATGTTCGTTCCTCCTGGGCCAGTTGCAGTTAATTGAACTGGGTAAATTCCAGATCCAGGAAAAACAACCCAAGGATTTGTTGCTGAACTGGTGGCTGGGCTTCCTCCCGTTATTACCCAACTATAGCTAGTTGCGTCTGACGAACTATTTAGTAATTGAACAGAGTCCCCTGCACATATAGAGGTGCTAGAAGAACTAAATGAAGCAACTGGATTTGGTGGGCTTCCTCCTGCACAAGTCCAACTCGCATTCCACCCTGAAGTAGTAGTTGAATTATCAGAGGTGAATTGAATAGTTAAACTATTACCAGTAGTTGTAAAAGTGCTCGGCAAAGTTGTTCCCGAAAAAGGACTTCCAGGAATTTGAGGTGCACCTGTGGAGTTTCCATCATGAATGTACACGAAATCATAAGTGTTCTCAACGTTGAAAGAAGTGAAGGCCATGGTAATAACTCCAGTAGCGTTAATGGTATACACATAGTTTTCAGCATTTAAATAAACACCCAAAGGTCCACCAGAATCCCTAAAATCACCGTTACATTCAGAAATGCTAAACGAACCAACGGCAGCAGGGGTCGTGAACATAGATCCAGCGAAACTAGAAGTATCTCCCGTGCATAAAGACGCCACTCCCCAATAATATTCGCTGTTGGCGGAGAGGCCGCTAAGAGACTTTGAAGTGCCAGTAATTGTAGAATACAACCAAGGATCGTATGTATGATCTCTGTACCTTAATAGATATGTTGATGCTGATCCAGTCCAATTCAAAGTAGCCGCTACGGGAATGATGTTGGTTTCATTCAATGCTGTTGGTGCAGGACAAGAAAGTGGAGTTGTTGAACTTGTGTAAGAAGCACTCCATCCTGGGTTATTTGTTGCGCAATCAGATCTGAATTCTAAAAAAATAGATCCACTTTCGGCAGTAATTGTGCCAGGTGAATTGGTGCCAGTGTAGACCCCAATTAAATCATCGTAAGCGCTGTTTCCATCATAGATATAAAGGTAGTCCCAGTTGGTTTCCAAATCGAATTGAGAAAAAGTAAGCGTTACTGAAGTTGCACCAGTTGGGGCAATTTCCCAGTATAGTCTTTCGTCATCACCATAATCAGAACCGGATCCTCCTGAGTCATAAATGTTGCCACTTGCAGCCGAATATGTTGTTGCAGATACTGTTGTTCCATCGTTCAATAAAGCGTAGAAATAATCCCAGTCCCAGAATATCCCAGGGTCAGAGTGGGTGGAATTAGCGTAGTGCTGATGCCCTTTTAGTTTAATACAATTTCCTAAAGTCGTAATGGTTGATTCGGGCGGCCCCGTGTGAGATCGCAAAGGGTCAATACCCCAGTCGTTCATTGCATCTAAGCATACGGCTGCAGATGCCTGGTACATTTCTTCTGTATACCAACCTTGAATGCTCGCAATTCCTTCGTGCTCTAACCCAATAGTATATGGGTTCTCAGTTCCTACGTGCCATCCTTTATCAACATCACAAACCATCTGCGTTACTTGTCCATCAATTGATCTCAAGCAGTAGTGTGCACTTACATTGGATATTGGATTTTGAAACCAGGAGATCGCACCAGCATAAGAGCCTTCTATATCATGAATTGTGATTGCAGAAATTGCCGTTCCAGCCCTGGATGAAAAATTTGAAGCATCGGCAGCTACCCATATGGAGCCAGGGAAATCAGAACAAGGCCCAGGAAGTTTTTGATATACTTCTCCACCAGCGCTTTTAATGTCATCGTCTCCAATGTCAATTCTAGTAGAAGATAAAACCTTGTAGTTTTCGATTCCGAATACATCAGCGAAGTTGATTCCATGATCAGGAAAGTTAAACTCAGATTGAAATTCAGGTTGGTTCAAAAACCACAACATCACATAGATTTGACTATTTAAAGCAAAGTCTTGCTGCGTTGTTAAACTTGGTAATTCACTTAAAGACCTTAAAACATTGGCATAATCACTCCATGTCTTTTTATTGGATGGAGTGGCTGCTAGAAGTTGCGAAAAAGCAGAAGCATACCCATTAATCGATTTGACAGCATCTTGCTTCAATTCTTCTTTCGAGAATCCAGAAAGCACGGAAACATACTTCAAGTTGTTTTTAAAGAATCCTTTTCCATTTTCAGTCAAGCCCATAATGCCATATGTCCGAGGCAGACCGATACAGCTATAAACAGAGCTAGAATCATAGGTGATATGGTTGATGCGATTATAGCTAAAGGATACCGCTTCTAAAAGTCCTTTTGGAATTTCCGGATGCATCGCGTAAGCAGCTTCATAAGACTCATCAAACTGATGGGAGCTGGGCGAGATGAAAGTGGAATTGAAGGATATAGCGGGCGCGGCTAGGAGTAAAAACAAGGCAAAAGCCAATGTTCTTTTCAATTCGTAAGGCATGGGTCAAGTGTTTAGATAACCAAGATACAGCATTCACGAAAGTTTAACTAATTATACGAGAATAGTTTTAACGAAGAGCATCGGTCTAAACCGTTTTAGATCAGTCTATTATGAAGTAATTTTCAGGCTCAAACTTACGTCTACAGCCCGATTACGATACCTCCTCGAAGAATTACAGGAATATTTTGTCCGAAGATGTATTGACCTTGGTAAGGAGAGTAAGGACTGTTAATTACATCATATAATGCTAAGACTTGAAAATAGCTTTTTCCGCCAAGTGCCTTTTTATATCCTGCTCCAACAAATCCCATTGGCACCCACTTTCGAGAAGATGTGGTAGATAAAAACTCTCTGACCTCAGAATTTAATGCTTCAAATTCAGCGTGAAGTAGAAAACTTTCTGATAAAATGTACTTGCTAAAGATGCTGCCTCCATAGAAAGAGGTGCTATAGTCCCAATTGTATTGGTCGTATCGTTCACGGTAGTATATATACTTGGCACCAAGTCCAACTGATAATTTCTTATTCAAATTATATCCCATGATCGGAGCGATGTTAACCACAGTCACATTGCCAAAATTGAGCCCCATATTTCCACCGAAATAGATTCTTTCTTTAAATGGGGTTCCCTTTAAAGAATTTGGATTCTCCTCTTTTTCTTGAGCATTAGCAAGAAAAGAAAAACAGATTAACATTATTACGCATAAGACTCTCATATCTACTAATTTACGATTAACCTTAGTCATAACCAATTTCAGGGGTCAGACTAATTGAGCTAAGGGCGAAACTCCCTCTTCCAGTTGCAAGAATCTTGCCTTTTTTGTTCGTTAAAGTAGATTCTGCAATAATTGAACTTCTCGTTCTGGATATTATTGTTCCAACAGAAGTGATTTCTTCTGCAAATATTGGTCTTACTAAGTGTATGTTAAATTGGGTAGTTAATACAAACACATCTGTTACCAATGATTGAGCCGCAAAAAAGGCAGCATCATCCAACATTTTGAAATAAATCGAACCGTGAGCTGCCCCTGCAGCATGAAAGTGTTTTTCTTGAGTTTGAATCGTGATCGTAGCTTTCGAGTCTTCGATTAACGTAATTGGATGGTAAAATTGATTTACAGGTGCTCCTGCATACATCCGTTCTAGTTTCCTGAAATGGTCACTCATTGATAATTGATTTTATAAAATTTGACATTAAGTCTAAAACTTCCTCTTCTTGATCTTCATGCGGAGCATGCCGACATTTCTTAATTAGCTTGAATTCTGTATTTCCTTTTGATAGCGCAACAATGTCTTTTAAATGTTGTTCAGTGGCAAATTCATCATCTTCTCCCTGTAGTGCTAAGAGAGGAGTTTGAACATCATTTAAGCAAGAAGAAACATTCCAGTTTTTTCTATTTTTTAAAATCCACGTATCCGCCCAAGCATAAAATGTCTCGTTGACCTTGGAACCATGAAAATGTTCCAAGGCAAGGTACATTTCGGTCTTAGTTTCGAAAGTCTCAATCACTTTTTTAATACCGCTTCCAGTAATCTGTTCTACGTAGATGTGTGCTGCTTCAGTAATAACACCTTGTACTAGATTCGGAAATTTAGAGGCAAAAATTAAAGCTATAGTTCCGCCATCGGAGTGCCCAATTAAGATTAATGGCCGTTGGATTTTAATTGACTTTAAAAATCGAGGAAGTTCATCAAGCGCATATTGTTCTAAATAAGTTTCGTCTCGTTTTGTGTTTAGTTCTGGGGATTGACCATGACCCTGACGATCATAGATTAATCCTGATAAATTAAGTGAGTTACACAGTAGTTCTGGAAAGTTCTTCCATTGTTTTATACTCCCTAGTCCGTGATGTAGAAACAGTAAAACCGGGCCTTTAAGATCTGGATTGATCCATCTATAATTTAATGTTGATGAGTCAGAAGGGCTCATATTTCATGTTGATCGTGAATCAGACCAACTAAATAGTGTTTGCCTTCATGTACTTTGAAAACTAGAATCAACGACTGCCACGATAATTCTTGATCGCCTTTCAGGAATGCTTCAACAATGTCGCAATCTGGAAAGTGCGATTTGATGTTGTTTTCTACAGAACTGCGATTCTCAAATTTATTGAAAGTCAAGATGGCTTTAGAGTAGTCTTTATTCCAAACGTACTGATCCCAATAATCCTCAAAGTTTAACTCCAATGGCTCACCGGAAGCCATCATACCATACCACCTTATTGTTTCATTCGTAAGGGCCAACTTAGAAAACAGCTTGCCATCTATAGAGAACGTATTTGAATCCAGGCGAACTTTTGGCGATATCTTTACTGGTAACTCATCATGAGTTAATGCGGAAATGGCCAATAAGTTTCTTTCTTGTAAACGCTTTAACAGATAATTGGCTACATCTTCAACAGTGACATCCTCATTAAATGATTCTATAAAAGGATATCCAAAGTTAGGCGTAGGCATTAGGTTCGTATCCGCAGCATGATTCTGAACATATTCTTTAATGCTGTCATTCGTTTCCACATCAACAGGTAAGGACTGGTTTCCTGCATTGTTTGTTTCAGTACTGCAACTAAGTGAAAGCAAGATTATAAAGAGTGCACCTATGGTTAGCCCCTTATTCATTGGTTTAATATGCAAGAAGTTTCTCGATTGCTGCAGCTACTTTATTTCCGTTTGGAAGTAAAGTTTCTTCTAGGATTGAATTTAATGGAATAGCTGGTGTGTCAACAGAACCAACAATTGATATCGGGGCATCTAATGCTTCAAAACAATTTTTCTGGATTCTAGCAATTAGTCCAAGTGAAAATGAACATTCTACAGACTCTTCAGTAACAATCATCACTTTTCCATGCTTTCTGGCTGCAGCATACATTGCTTCTTCATCAAGTGGATTAAGTGTTCTTAAATCGATTAGCTCAACCTGCCCTTCAAAATTTTCCATCGCAGTTTTAGTCCAGTAAACTCCACGACCATAAGTAATAACAGCCATTGAGTTTCCACTTTCTACGTGCTCTGGTGCTGCGTCAATAACAGTCCGAGCTTTGCCGAATGGAATCATGTAATCCTCATCAGGCTCAATTGTAGCAGCGCCTTCAGTACCTTTAATTTTACTCCAATAAAGTCCTTTGTGCTCAAATATTACTACTGGATTTGGATCGTAATATGCAGACTTCATCAGTCCTTTTAAATCTGCCCCTGTTGAAGGGTAAGCCACTTTCACGCCTCTGATATTCGTGACAACAGATTCCACACTCGATGAGTGGTAGGGGCCACCTGAACCATAAGCTCCAATAGGAACTCGCAGTATCATAGATGCTGGCCATTTACCATTTGATAAATAGTACGAACGACTAACTTCTGTAAAGAGTTGATTTAGCCCAGGCCAAATGTAATCTGCGAATTGAACTTCAACAATTGGTTTTAACCCAATTGTAGACATTCCAACGGTGCTTCCAATAATAAATGCTTCCTGAATTGGAGTATTGAATACTCTTTCATCGCCAAATTGCTGGGCGAGGGTAGCAGCTTCTCTAAAAACTCCACCAAGTCTGCCTCCAACATCCTGACCATAAAGCAAACATTCTGGATGCTTGGCCATTAATTCTCTTACTGCAAAAAGAGCCGAGTCAACCATAACGGTTGGTTCTTTTCCTTCAGGTTCTCTACATCCTGTTTCTTCTGTAACGGGAGTTGGAGCGAATATGTGATTGGTTAAATCTGCGGGTTTAGGATCTTCTTCTAGCAACGCACGTTCATAGTCTTTTGCTACAAGATTAGCTGTTTTGTCAACTATTTCTTTTAATGTTTTTTCTTCAACACCAGCGTCAAGTAAACGCTGCTTTAGAAATGGGTACGGATCTCTTTTTGATTGCTCTTCCAAGTCATCTCGATACCATTCCATTCTCACCCCTGATGTATGGTGATTAAGCAAAGGGACCTTCGCATGAATAATGAATGGTCGTCTTTCTTTTCTGACAAGTCCAATAACTTCTTGTATTGTTTCGTAGCACTCATTAAAATCAGAACCATTGATTGTTCTAAGTCCCATTCCATTAAATCCTTGAGCGTATTTGGAAATGTCTTGAGCTCTAATTTCTTCAGCACTTGCCGAAATATCCCATTCATTATCTTGAACCAAGTAAATGATTGGCATTTGCTTCAACACCGCCATTTGAAAAGCTTCCGAAACTTCTCCTTCTGTACACGATGCATCTCCAAGTGAGCAAACCACAACTGGTTTTTCGCTGTCTGATTTATAATCGACTAATCCCGTTAGTTCTTGGTATTGAAGCCCCATTGCAATTCCGGTAGTCGGAATAGCTTGCATTCCCGTTGCTGATGACTGATGTGGAATCTTAGGCTTATCAGAATCGTTTAAAGACGGGTGTGAGTAGTAAGTTCTACCTCCTGAAAAAGGATCGCTTCTTTTTGCAAGCAACTGAAGCATCAAATCGAAAGGAGACATCCCGATTGAAAGAAGGATTGAATCATCTCTGTAATACGGAGACACAAAATCGTGAGGTTTAAGCTGCATTCCTAAAGCAATTTGGATCGCCTCATGGCCTCTTGAAGTGGCATGAACATACTTGGATGTTACCGCCTTTTTGTCTTCATAAAGTTCAGTCATGGCAATTGCAGTAGACATGAATTCATATCCAGCCAGCAAGACTTCTTTACTTACGGTAGTTTGTTTAGAATTTTCAGATTTTGTTGCAGTCGCCATTAAAACAAAGTTTATACTGCAATTTACGAAAATTCAGAATAAGATTTGGGACATCGGCATGGATTCAGAACAATATTTGCCAATCATCCCTTGACTCAGAATTATATTTTGAAATAGATAAGTTAAGTCTACTCTAGAGGTATGATCTTTCTTACTTTTTTCTGATTAATAAAGGATTTGATGATGGTTCTAACGTCTCTATTGTCCTCGTACGGCTCAATGAAGTCGTCTAATTCAGATAGATTTGAATAGTTTATTGAGTTGTCAAAAAAGCCAAATCCAACGTATTGGCCATTCTCGATTTTAATGCAAGACTTCTCCTCGTAATTTCTTCCTTTATCAATAATGTAGAACGATTTGTCTGGAATTTGTTGATCGTCTATTAATTGTTGAACACGTTCGTTGTATTCATTTGGACCTTCTTTTCCACAGCAAGCTCCATTACATTGTTTAAGAGTGAAGTGAAAGCACGGTTCTTGATCTTTTCCTTGATAAAGCCCACAAAGTTTCTGACACAATGTAAATTTCTCCACCAATAAAAACAGATCATTTTGAGCAGATTGTTTTGACTTGTATCCCTTAATAAAAATTGCATTTGGCATTTCAGATTTAGAGATGCCAATCCTGTAAAATCCATCCTGAGCCATGTATGCATAGACTCCCCAGCTGTATAGTTTTTTCCTTTGCTGACGATTATAAATAGGGTTGAACTTTTTAATTTCGTCAGATTCTTTTAACAGTGAGACTAGTTCACTTCCTAAAATTTCATAATCTACTTCAGCGATTTGCTCAATTATACTTTGGCCTTTTTTGGTTTTATAATTCGCCAAATGAGTTTTTACACGCTGCCTAATGTTTTTACTTTTTCCAATATAGATAACTTCCTTATCCGTATTTAAGAAGTAATAAATTCCAGTTTTATTTGGAATTTTTTCTACTTGTAATCGCTCGTGTAAAATGTTTGTTTTACGAATGGAGTCAAGGTCACCGTTGTCTTTAGATAGACATAAATGAAGAAGCTCAGTGGTGGCTTCCGCATCATTTAGTGCTCGATGATGATTTGCGTTAGCAATCCCTAAAGCCTTACAAAGTTTTCCTAGCGAATAAGAAGGCTGGTCTGGAATTACTTTTCGCGCCAATTGAACTGTGCAAACCGTATCTCTTTTGTACTCAAACCCTAAATCCTTAAATTCTCTTCGGATGTGGCCATAATCGAAACTAGCATTATGCGCAACGAAAATCATCCCTTCCGTTTTCTCAACAATGTCCTTTGCGATTTCGAAAAACTTAGGTGCATTGGCTACCATTTTAGCATCAATTCCAGTAAGCCTTGTTATAAAAAATGGAATATCTCTTTCTGGGTTTACCAGCGTTTCGTACTTGTCAATGACTTTTGTGCCATCCGAAATGACAATACCAACTTCAGTTATTTTTGATTCTTTGGGTTGACCACCAGTGGTCTCTATATCAACAATCGCGTACACCCTTTAAAGTTAGGAGAAAATATGGGATAGTTGTCGGATGTTAGAATTAAGATCGAACTAATAAATCCAATCTGTCATGTCACTGGCTTTTAACAAACCAATTGAAGATTGATGTCTATTCTTCTAACGATTCGATTACGTAATTCAAGACTTTAGTCATCAAATGCACCCGATCTTTTCCTCTGACATTATGAGGATGATTTGGATACGGGAAGAAATCTATTTGAACACCATTGTCAACACATGCTTTAACAAAAGCCAAATTATGTTGCATTACCACTACATCATCAACGGTTCCGTGAATCATTAAAAGGTCACCTTTTAATCCAGTTACTTTATCTAATAAACTTGCTTCAGCATAACCTTCTTTGTTTTGCTCAGGAGTATCCATATATCTTTCTCCGTACATAATCTCATACCACTTCCAGTCGATTACAGGTCCTCCTGCAACTCCACATTTAAACACGTCCGGTTGTTTAAGCATCATCGTAGTAGTCATGAATCCTCCGAAACTCCATCCGTGAATTGCCATTCGATCCGTGTCTACAAACTTCAATGTTTTCAAATATTCAACACCTGTTAATTGATCTTCAATTTCTAGTTTTCCGAGCTGACGATGGATGCCACTTTCAAACTCAAATCCTCTGTTGCTTGATCCTCTTCCATCAACCGTGAAAACGATATAACCTTGTTCTGCTAGCCAATTCATCCATAAGCTTGCACCTGCGCCCCAAGAGTTTGTTACCATTTGTGCATGCGGTCCTCCGTATACATAAACCAAAACTGGGTACTTTTTAGATTTGTCAAAATCTGATGGTGTAATCAATCGTCCAAACAATTTTGAAGAGTCCTGTGATTTTAAAGTCACGAATTGAGTTTTACCTGCTTTGTAATCTACAAGCGGATTATCTGCCTTAAAGATGTTCTTGGCACGAGCTGACTTAATATCAATGATGTCAATTCTTCGAGGAACGGTTAAAGAGGAATAGTTATCTAAAATTTTAGTTCCATCATCAGAAAGTTGAAGGTGATGCGTTCCTGGCTCAGTAGTTAACATCCTCATTTTCCCAGTTTTTATATCAAAACTGTAGGCGTGCTTTTGTCTTGGATCTTCTCCAGTTCCACTTACAAATACCGTTCTTCCTTTTTGGTCATAGCCTAAAATAGACTGAACTACCCAGTCAACATTTGTTACTTTGTTGAGTAACTCTCCATCCGTGTTGTAATGAAATAAGTTCATAAATCCATCTCGTTCAGAGAACCATAAAAACTCATCGTTAAGCCCCGGGATGAACATTGGAGGATATTCTGGTTCAACATATCTGTCGTTTTTTTCTTCGAATAGCGTAGCGATTAGTTTTCCAGTTGAAGCGTCATATTTATTCAGCTTCATGTGGTTTTGATCTCTGTTTACTTCGGCTAGAAAGATGAATTGGTTGGTTGGATCCCAGCTCAAATTGGTTAAGTAATGTTCTTTGCCTAAGTCACCGTGATTGGTTTCTAAGTAAGTTATTTTTTTGCTTTTTGTATTGTAGACACCAGCTTTTGCAAGTTCACTTTTTTGTCCTGCCATTGGGTATTTAACCGTCTTCAATTCACCCGGAGTCTTGGTCATGTCCAATAGAGGATAATCATGAACGTTTGATTCATCTTTCTGATAGAAAGCTAATTTTTCACCATCGCTGGACCAGAAAGTTCCTTTTGAGATTCCGAATTCAAATCTCGCAATTGCTTTTCCAGCTACAAATTCTTTGTTCGAGAAATGCGTCACTACACCCATTTTTTCCTCGGCAGTTGCGATGTATAAATTTTGCTTAATTGTAATTGCACATTGTTTTGAAGCTGCGTGCAAATCCCTATTTTCAGCTCCTTCTTTATACTCAAGAAGTAATTCAGACTTTTTCTCCTTTACATGATAAGTGTAGTATGAGTTCTTATTTGAAAAAATAAATGAATTTGAATTAGTCCATTCTACAAAAGGGATATAACGCATTTTTAAACCAGCAGCTTCAGAAACCTCTGCTAATGTTATCGTGTCGTTAACTCCATTTGCCACAACAACTACTCCAGCCATTCTTTGAAGTAAATAACTGTAAGTTTTGGTTCCTGGAATCCATTGAGCCGACATTAAATTTTGCGGTCGGAAACCAGTTTTTTCTGCTTGGTTATAACCAAGCACAGACATTTCTAAACTAAGATCCTTTTTCTGGGAGAATCCAGAAACGCTTAACAGCAGTAGGAATACTAATGGAATAAATTTCATGTAATCTTTTTTAAACAAAGGCAAATTCTATGCCTTATCGTTATTTGTTTTCTTTTGGAATCAGTCTTAACTGATTTTTTAGACGGTCAATTTGAGACTTTGCGTCATCGATTTTTGCATTTACATCTCCAAGCAATGCTTCGGCTCCTTTACTCACTTTAAAGAATCCTAGATTGTTCTCATATTGGTTAATTTCTCCATTCAGGAAATTTATTTTCTTTCTAATTCTTTCCTTTTCTGCCTGAATCATTTTCCCTGGACTCGAACTTGACATCATCTGCTCAAGTTTCGACTCGAACATGATTTTTTCCTTTTCTAAAGGTGTCATTTTAAGCCCATCGTAATGTTTGTTCAACGCTTCTTTATAAAGCTTGTTAACCGCGTCTTTTTCTTTAAACGGGACATTTCCAATGGCAGCATATTTACTAGAGAATTCTTTTAGATCAGCTATAGTTTCCTTTTTGTCCTTCTTAGCTTTGTAAGCTTTAATCTCCTCAATTAGCTTCTTTTTAAGATCCAAATTGGCCTTGTCTGCTGCTTTTTGCTCTTTATAATGAGCGTCTTTACTATTAAAAAATGCATCACAAGCAGCTCTAAATTTTTTCCAAAGTTTTTGCTCCTGATGGCGACCAGCATGCCCAATCTTTTTCCACTGTTTCTGGAGGTTAAGAACTTGTTCCGTTGCTCGTTTAAAATCAGAAGCACCTTTGGTGGCGATTACTCTTTCGATTAACTGAAGTTTCTTTTTCGCATTTTCTTCAAACTCAGAGTTTTTTACCTTGTATACTTTCGACTTTTCTTCAAAGAATTCATTGTAAATACCTCTAAATTCTTTCCAAATCTCTTTATTTTCTTTGGTCGGGCCGTAGCCTACTTTTTTCCAATCTTCCTGAAGTTCAACTAACTTCTTAGTCACTTTTTCCCATTCTTTTAAATCCGCTGGGAGCTCAGCAACTAGCTCTTTGGCCTTTTCGACCATGCCTTTCTTAGTCTCTAGGTTTTTTGCTTGCTGTTCTTTACGATTATCATAGAAGGTTCGGATCTTATCATAAATTTCATTTTGGGTATTGTAGTAATCCTCTTTTAACTTATCCCAATGTTCTTGGTAAGTTGGTCCAACTTCTGCCCACTCATTTTGCAGAACGCGCAGCTCGTTTTGAATATCGTTGATTCTTTTTTCTTTCATCAAATCTTTCATCTTATGAATGATCTGATTTTTAAGTGAAAAGTTCTTTTTTAAATCGTTTTCTTGAAGCTCTTTGTAGATGTTAACGTTGTAGTAAAACTGCTCAGTTAGATTGTGGTATTCTTGGTTGATTTCTTGAGCCACTTTCCGTGGAATGTTTCCAACTTCTTTCCAGTTTGCCTGAATTTCTTTAATCTCGTTGAATAATGTTCCAATATTTTCTTCGTGTTGAATTAGATTACGAAGTCGGATAATAAGGCCTTGTTTAATCTCCAGGTTTTTAGTCTCTTCATTAAGAATTGACTTTTCTAGATTATCTCTTTTTGCTTTGAAATCTTCGATAAGGATTTTAATTTCTTCATCCAGCGCTACTGATTCAGCATCAAACTCAAGCTCAACGTTTAAGTCAGCTTGTTTTTCTTTGAGGATTTTTTGTTCCTCGTTGTAGATGTTCCAGAACTCTTTTACGACTTCCTTACCAGCATTAACGTGCTCTTGAACGTTTTCATGCGATAGAATTTCTTCAAGTTTTGCTTTTATATCTATTTTTTCCATTTGATCTGCTTCAAAAAAGGCTACCAAAAATAACCGAACTCTTCAATTAATCCAATACAAAATCCAGAGATAATTGAATGTTAATCATTCCACATACCAATTTCACGTATTTATCCGTTCTATTTATAACAACTCGATTGCGATTTCGCCATTTTTCTCGTTTTAGAATTATTCATTTAAAACAATGTTTATGCGGAAGATTGTCGTGATAAGTTTGCTCATAGTTAATGTGTGTTTAGGCCAGGAGGAATTAGGGATTATACACAGTAATTATTCTCCATTTAATACCGTGTCTATTAATCCAGCGAATGGTGTACTTAGCAAGCAGTACTTAGATATTAATTTAGTTGGTCTGCACGCATTTGCAAATAATAGTTTGGTATACCTCGATCGAAGTGATTTGGCTTTAAAAGGTTTTGTTGATGGGACCAAAGATGAAGTTTCTCCATTATATAATTTAAATCAAAAAAATAATTCTGCTTACGGGATGGCCAATGTTCAGGGGCCTGGAGCCGTGTTGAGCGTGGGAGATCATTCGTTTGGTTTGAAATTGAATTCGAAAGCATTTATAGATGCAAGGAAAGTACCAGCTCAAGCTGGGGAATATTTGCTGAATAATCAAATTGCTACTGCTGGCACATACACACATGAAAACTTGAAAGCCGGTTATTTATCTTATGCAGAAATTCAAGCACATTACTCGACCAATCTGATCAAGAGAGATGTTCATTTACTTTCTGCAGGTATTAATTTGGGCTACTTGATTGGAATTGGAGGAGCTTCTTTTAAAATTAATGAAGGAACTTACACAGTTACTGGACCGGACACCGGGGAGCTAAATAGCTTAAAGGGTGAGTATATGTATACGCAGCCAGCTTGGAAATCGGGTAAAGGTTTTAGCTCAAGTCTTGGTGCGGTCTACACGAGAATGGAATCTCCAATTGACGATTATCAAAATAATTCTCCAAAAAGCGGATGCGATTGCATAGACTATAAATGGAGAGTAGGAGCGTCTTTAATAGACTTGGGTTGGGTCAATTTTAAAGAAAATGCACAATACCGTAACTTCGATGAAACAACAGGAGGTGCTGGAGATGCAGCATTTGAGGAGTTTGATCCTTCTAGCTGGGATGCTGAGATCGCGAATCGAACTACTGCTAGCAATCAATCAGTTTGGTCTCAAAGTAAGATGTATCTGCCTGGAGCAATAAGCTTACAAGGGGATTATAAGTTTACGAGTCGATTAGCAATTGGGGGTTCATATACACATGGGTTTAGTAAAGGCAAGTACAGATTTGGCGTTCAACGATCTAAATTATTGGCAATTACGCCAAGGTTTGAAACGAAACGGTTAGAATTTGCTTTGCCAATTTCTCTTTATGAATGGAGGAGACCTCAGTTGGGTGCTATGCTTAGAATCAATAATAATTTAATTATTGGTTCGGATAAGCTAGGGTCGTTTTTTGGAAGGAAAGAAGTGTACGGAGCGGATCTATATGTGAACATTAAACTTGGCCTTAATCGTAATCCTAAATGTTCTGAAAAAGAACCGAATTATAAAGAGCAAAAGTATAAAGCGAATGGGAAATCTAAAGGAACCTCAGGCAGAAAGTCATCTCGTAAAAAAGGAGGCAGAAAACATAAATATGATTGTCCGAGTTTCTAATTAGAACATAACTCGATACCCAATGTACGGGAGCGGAATAACCAGATATCTTTCAAGCGACTGCACACTTGTAGTTCCATTCCAGGTCCAACGATAGTCTGGAATAAATGGAGCATGTATTCCAAATGTCCAAATTTTGCTAGGTGTTCTATAATACTTTGCAAGTCCTGCAACAGAAAACGATCCGATATTATTGTCATTCTCAATTCCAAATAGAACTTCACTTCCAATTCCTAGTTTTGGTTTTATTTTTTTAAACGCGCCAAGGTAACCTCCGTAACCAGTCAAGTTCAGAGTAGGGAGGTACCCAAAAATTCCGCCTAGCGTAAGGTTTTTGTCCTCATCTCCAAGGGTTATCATGCCGTTGGCCGTGGCAACAACGGTTAGAGGGATTTCAATAAAGTTATTGGATTGATTGCCCCAATAATCAATCATTCCGTAAGCATTTATTTTTAGGCCCAACCTTACTTTGTCCGCAAGTTTTGCCGAAGTTTTTAACCCCACAAATATGGGTGCGAAAACAGGGTAGGAAGCTCCAACATCAACGCTAAAATTATCACTTAATCCAATTTCAAAATCGATGTAGGCAAAATAGTGCGTATGAAAAGCTACTTCATTTTTAGGGATGTTGAAAGCAGTTGGGGCAAATGCATATTCTCCTAAATGAGCTTCAGTTCGATCTGGATCTGGAATTTTGTTTTTATCGTATTCAATGGATTTAATTTCGAGTTTAGGGATTACAATTTTCCCGATGGAATTTGATTCCAACGTTATTTCTTTTCCATTATCAGCTGTAATTATTCCAACAAAGACATTACCATTTAAGGTTTTTATTTTTGCGATAGAATCCGTTTTTTGAACGGAATAATATTCTTCATTCTCTTGGGCGGTTGTGGATATCGTTATGCAAGAGATAAGTAAAGTGAAAAATATGGCGTAAATGGATTTCATCATTAAAGTTTAATGCAGATAGGATAAGCCCTACTATAGAAACAAGTTAAGGCGATAATAGTTACTCCAATAAACAAAATGACGAACGAATAATTCGGATTTACTTTTTCTTGAATTTATTAATGGCATTTTTCGTGAATTCAGAAAGGACTAATTCACCACTCATTGCAGCCCGAGTTGCCAATAGCTCATCCCAGTTTTCGGTCCCTTGCCAAAATACATTCTTAAGCATTCTCATCGCTTCTGGATTAGAAAGTGCTAGTTTGTTAGCCAAAGCGTCTATTTCAGTGTCCATTTCTTCAACGGAGTCAAGGACTTTTGAATAGAGTCCTTTTTCTCTAGCCCATTCGGCTGAGTACCATTCGCTCGCGTCAATTGCTAAAGTGCTCATAGCAGAAGTGCCTATTTTACGTTCAACTGCTGGACCAACAACGAAAGGGCCAATTCCCACAGCCAACTCAGAAAGTTTGACAGCTGCAAACTTAGTAGCAAAGCAATAGTCAACGGCACTTGCCATTCCTACACCTCCACCAACAGCTTTCCCTTGAACTCTTCCGATGATAAGTTTAGGACAGGTTCTAGCCGCGTTAATAACGTTAGCAAATCCTGAGAAAAATGTCTTTCCAGTAGCAATGTCATTAATGGAGATTAATTCGTCAAACGAAGCGCCAGCGCAAAAAGCTCTCTCTCCAGCAGATTTTAATATGATGACTTTTATCGCATCATTATTCCCAGCTTCGGTAATCGTATTAGCAAGTTTTGCTAGAATTTTACCTGGCAATGAGTTGCTTAAAGGGTGACTAAATTCAATGGTAGCGATGCCTTGATCATTAATTGTAATCTGTACATCTCCTTGGTCTACTGCTTCACTCATTTTGACTTTGTATTAATTTGACTAAAAAATAAAGGCCATTCCAGGTAGGAACGGCCTTCGAAATTAAAAATAATTTAGAATTATTATCCTTCAGCAGGTGGCGGAGAGTAGAAAAATTCTTCTCGATCGATTTTTCCTTCCGTTACATGATAAAGGCAAACTTCTTCCATAGTGTTTCTTCCACCTTCTTTATAGGTAACATCCATTTTCATGGAACATGAAAAGAACTGTTCAGCTACAACTGGTTCGGAAACTTCCATAGAATGAAATTCTTCCACCATGTCGTTGAAATGCTTGCCCTTAGCAATCACTGCTTCTATTCCTTCTACTTTCTCCATTGGAGAACCAGCAGGTTCAATGCTGACGATATTGTCCGCATATAAATCGGCTGTGGCTGATTCGAACTGCCCCTGTCTGCAATAAGCTACAAGTTTGTCTGCTACTTCTTTTGTTGTCATAATAGTTTGTTTTAGTTAGAAGGTAAAAATACGGCCAGACCGTTTTCGGTCTAGCTATAATATTTAGTAAAAACAGACTTATTTGCTTTGGTCAATTTTTCGAACCATCGTAAGAATTGTTGCTAAAGCAACAGACTCTCCTGTTTCGTCATAAACATCTACCAAGAACTTTACGATGCCTTTCGCAATGTCATCTTCAGATCTTTTTTCCTGATCCATTTTTTCCTTAACAGTAAATTTTACCCCGATAGTTGCTCCGGGATAAACTGGCTTAATGAATCGAGCATCTTCAAGTCCATAATTTAACAGAACTGGACCTTTCTTAGGATCAACAAATAACCCAGCCGCTTTTGACAGGATGAAATATCCATGTGCCACACGTTGTTCGAAAATGGTCCCGTCCAATGAAGTTGCATCCATATGTGCGTAGAAGTTGTCACCACTAACGTTTGCAAAATTTACGATGTCAGCGTCAGATACGGTATGCTTATGTGTAAATACAGTATCTCCAATCATCAATTCTTCAAAATGTTGTCTGAATACGTGAGGATTTGCCTCTGGTTGGTCAGCGCCAACTTGGAACTGCTGCGTTATTTCGGTAATCGTTTGTGGATGTCCTTGAATCGCTGTTCGTTGTAAATAATGTAATACACCACGTTTTCCACCCATTTCTTCACCTCCACCAGCTCTACCTGGTCCACCGTGTGTTAGTAATGGCATTGGAGATCCGTGACCGGTACTTTCTTTGGCACATCTTTCATTCAGTACTAGAATTCTACCATTCGCACAAGCTGCTTCAGTTACAAATTCTCTTGCCAGCTTATCATCACCAGTGACAATAGACGTTACTAGCGAACCTCTTCCCATTTTAATTAGTTCCACTGCATCGCTCAACGTTTTGTAAGGCAGAATAGTAGAGACTGGTCCAAATGCCTCCACATTGTGAACAGCCGTTTTATTAAATGGATCATCGTTTAACATAATGATAGGAGAGAAGAATGCACCTTTGGATTTATCTGCTCCAACCACATCAAAATTATCCATGTTTCCATAAATCATTGCCTGTTCAGCAAGCAGCTTAGTTACGTTTTCTTTTACTCTTTCAACTTGAGTCATTGTTGCTAATGCTCCCATTCTAACGCCTTCCACAGACGGATCACCAATGGTAGTTTTGTCAAGTCTTTTAGCTAAAGCATTTTGTACATCTTCCACTAAATTTTCTGGAACTAATATTCTTCTGACAGCCGTACATTTTTGTCCAGTTTTAACAGTGATCTCTCTCTGAACTTCTTTAATGAAGATATCAAATTCAGCAGTTCCTGGAACCGCGTCTTCTCCAAGAACACATGCGTTAAGAGAATCTGCTTCAAGGTTGAATGGAACAGAATTTCCAACAATGTGTGGAAGAGATTTAAGCATTTGACCAGTATGGGCAGATCCCGTGAATGTTACAATGTCTTGAAAGTCTACATGATCTATTATTCCACGTCCTAATCCACAAACTAACTGCAAAGATCCTTCTGGAAGAATTCCTGAAGCGATGATTTCTTTCACCATTAATTCAGTTAAATAACAAGTGTATTCAGAAGGTTTAACCACTGCCGGTACCCCAGCCATTAAGTTAACGGCAATCTTTTCTAGCATCCCCCAAATCGGGAAATTGAAAGCGTTAATATGGATTGCAACACCTTGTTTTGGAACCATTATGTGGTGACCAATAAAAGTTCCTTTAGCTGATAAAGGAGCGGTAACACCATCTACATGATATGGAAGATCCGGAAATTGTTTTCTTAATGAAGCATTGGCAAATAAATTCCCAATACCACCTTCAATGTCAATCCAAGAATCTATTCTAGTAGCTCCGGTTGCTGCACTTAACGTGTAAAATTTTTCTTTAATGCTAGTCAAGTGAAGGGCAAGTGCTTTAAGCATTAGGCCTCTCTGCTGAAAAGTCATCTTTCGAAGTTTAGCTCCACCTACATCTCGGCCATAATTTAAAACTTCTTTGAAGTCTATTCCCAAACTTGAAGTGCTTCCAATTTGATCACCAGAAATGGCATGAAACAAATCCAGTTCACTTCCTTCTCCATCAATCCACTTCCCTTGTACGTAATTCTGTATTTTCATTTTTTTCCTTGTTGTGCTATCCATCTTCTTGCCGATTCAATAGATTTGAATTGTTTCGTTTCGAATGGAGTAGGATTAAATCTATAATATAAAGTTGCGACCAACCGTATCGCTAGGTTATTAAGAACAATGGCCTCACATAAAGTGTTCTTGGCTCTTTGTTCCATAATGTCTGTTTCTCGAGCTTCTTTCGATGCAGTCATATGAAGACCTGGAACTATTAAGTGAGGCAAAGTTTCGCCTTGACATAATATAGTAGAAGCTTTATTCATTTCTTCAATGTCCTCTGGCTCTAATACCACATTGTCATAAAAGTGAAATTCTATCACATTTTTATTCCTGAGGACCTCCCCTTTAGCCAAAACTATATTCGCTTTTTGGGTCATCGATGAATAATTCCTTTAATATCCAGGTTTTTAAATCGAACGATAAAGTGAGTTCCTGGCTTGCTTTTGTCTAAAGTTAATTCGCCCTCTAACTGCTCCGTTAGTGTCTGAACTAATTCTAGTCCCAAAGAATCAGGCATTTCGAAATTTACAGTTGAAGGAATTCCACATCCATTATCTCCAATTCTCATTTCATATTCTTTCAAGTCTGTAAACTGAATTTCAATATAAATTTCTGGGTTTTCGATATTTCCTGCGGTAAATCCGTGCTTCAAACTATTACTAATGATTTCGTTGATCATTAACCCTAAAGGAAGCAGGGTGTCAATTCCCATGAAGTTGAGATCTACTTTGGATTTAAACTGAATTTCTGTGTTCAATGCATAAGCTTGCATCAGGTCATTACCTAGTTTAGCTACGTATTCTCTAATGTTAACACTTGATAAATCATCGGTTTTATAAAGTTCCTCGTGCACTAATGCCATGGACTTAACCCTTGCTTCACATTCTTTGAAAAGCTCCTCAATTTTTTCGTCATCAACTTTAGATGATTGCAAACGAAGAAGGCTGTTGATCACTTGTAAGTTGTTTTTAACTCGATGGTGAATTTCTTTTAACAGTAGTTCCTTCTCTTCTTTACTGATTAGGGTTTCTTGCAGTTCTTGATTTGTGTTTTCTAAATCTGATGTAATCTTTTTAATATATCGAAGTTTTCTATAGTAATTAGCAAGTAGTAATCCTCCTAGAAGTACAAATGCGATTAGGAAATAAATGACAATTATAAGTTGACCCTGTTCTAACTCTTCCGTTTTTCTTTCGCTCGTTACTTTTTTATTTTCGAGTTCTAGAATTTCATTTTTCTTTTCGATTTCACTCAACGCATAAATCGTTTGAAGCTCAATCATTCTTTTATTGTTTTCGCTTTTAATAATACTGTCTTCATAAGACAGGTATTGTTTAAAAAGTCGCAACGCTTCAACCTGATTTCCTTGCGATTCCTCAAAAGAAGCCATTTCTTTATATAACTGAGCTAATTCGTCTTCGATGTTATACTTTTTAGCCATGACTACTCCTTTTTCAAAAGAGGATTCCGCCATTTTCACATTTCCCAAATCTCCGTAAACAGAGCCTAGGTTAGAGTAAGTGTTTGGAACCCCATAGATCATGTTTTCGGCTAATTTTATTTCAAGCGATTTTTTAAAGCTGGCCAAAGCCAACTCAAATTTCCCTTTGTTTTGATAGACGATTCCAATGTTGTTATAAGCCATTGACATTGCTCCTCGATTATCAAGTTCCTTGAAGATAACTAAGGCGCTATTGTAATAGGTAAGCGCTTGTTCATCATCTCCTTGTTTTCTATAAATATTACCTAAGTTGTTTGAAGTTCTTCCAATGCCCATTGGAGAATTAATTGCTCTAAATTTTTCGATGGCTTTTTGATAGAAACTCAGGGCTAATGGGTACTCATCTTTCAGTTTGTAGATTACTCCGATATTCAGGAGCGTATTAGCTTCTAAAAGAGGAAGATCTTTGCTTTCTTCAATCTGAAGAGCCTCAAAATACAACTCCAGTGCAGTAGTTAGGTCATTTAAATTTTTGTGAAGGATCCCTAACCGGTTTTTAACTTTCGCGATGCCTTCAAAATTGCTTTCTTGCTCATAAATTTCAAGTGAATTTTCAAAACTTACCTGAGCATCAGAAGCCGAGCCAATCTTGTCGTAAAGCCCACCAAGGCCGTAGTGAGACTCTGCTAGTTCAATTTTGTAACCAGTATTATTCCATTGCTTTACTGCTTTGATTTTCCAATTGATTGACTCTTTTAATTCGCTGCCAAAATTGTAGATGCTCGACATTTTCTCGTACGACTGGGCCAGGTATTTTTTGTTCCTGGTATCCTCACTTAATTCTAGGGCGTACTTACCATAAACTAACTTTTCTTCTATTTGCTCATGAGAATCAATTAATTGAAAAGTGATTTCAATCTTATCTTTCTGCGTCTCGGCTTTATCCAAGGCTTTCAATAGAGAATCAGATACAGATAACTTAGCCTGCGAAATCCCAAGAAGGGAAATAAAAATCAGTAATGTGGTAAAGCCAAATTTCATTGATTGATAAAGTAACTAAAAACCGCGTTAATACTTCAATTATTTAACTAGTTTTTCAAAGCAATCGAAGGGATCTAATATACCTCTGAAATGAACCTCTCCTAATTTATTGTATCCACGATTGTGGTAGAACTTTAAATTTCGTTTGTTACCAGTGTAAGTATCTAGTCGAACCGACTTTATAGAATTTGTTGAGCAATGATTCTCTGCAAAGTCCATTAGTCGTCTGGCAATTCCATTTCCTTGGTGCATGGGGTCAACCGCCAATCGGTGAACGACTATAAATGAATCACAGGTCCAATTAATACTTTCATATTCTGGAGACTCAAATTGGTTTAAAGTAATTGTACCGACAATTTGATTGTTATGAGCTGTGATCCAGACCTCATTATTGTTGACGTTTGCAGCAATCTCCAATTGATCTGGGTAGTCTTCATTCCACTGAAAAACCCCATCATTGATCATAGCCTGAGTACATTTTTTAAATAGACTAATTAAACCTGGAATATCCTTATTAGAAGCCTTTTCGATTGAAATTTCCACGGTTTAATTCTATTTAGTACTGATAATAATTGTAGTTGGTGTAGAGCGAAGTTAGGAGATAAATTGATGGAAAATGCTAATATGAACCTAAAAATAAAGCTAGATTTGGAGCCAGGTTCAAACAAGATGGAAATTAGGATAAAAATAGAAGTCAATAATGCTGATGAGGTGCTTAAAGCTCATAAAGGTGGGGTGCTAGGGTTTATTGCTGATGTAGTATTAAGTAAGGCTAAAAAGAAGCAAAAAGTAGAGAAGGCTGTTTGCGAACAAATTGTTTTAGGCCTTGAAGAAGACCTTCCGAGAAGGTTGGAAGAGGAAATGGTAAAAACTACCATTAAGTACGAAATTATAGAGCCCGAGTTAAATATCGTTGATCAAGCATAATCCAACAACGCTCAGTTTGTAAGTTGTTTAACTTATAACATTACACAAAGACTAACTACAAATAGCACAGAAGTTAAGAACGTAGTAAGTGCTAAGCGTTTTAATTCTGGATCCAGTTTTTGTTCTTCCTTCTGCTTCATGATTCTAATAATTGCTATAACCAGAATAGCTAAAGGAGCTAGCAATAAAAGTGTCAAAGGGCTTGGTTGAGTTATCCAGCTGTATCCAGCCAGTAATATGATAGGTAAAACGGTTATTGATAAGTGATAAATTTTGCCAGCATTAAAGCCAATTAGAACCACCAAGGTGTTTTTGTTGCTCGCGGCATCATTTTTATGATCACGCAGGTTGTTTAAGTTGAGGACGCCTGCGGATAAAAACCCAACTCCTGCTGCCGGAATGATGTCAAAAGAATTAAAACTTTGAGTTTGAAGGTAAATGGTTCCTAAGACACCGACAATTCCAAAAAACAAGAAAACAAACAAGTCTCCAAGCCCCCGATAGCCATAGGCAGATTTGCCCATCGTATACTTTATGGCTGCGGCAATTCCGAGTAGCCCAACCACAAGCATCCCAAGGAATGCCCAGTTAATTTCCAAAGAATACAATAATAAAGAGACTCCTGAGCCAAGTGCAAGGATGGCGCAAATGATAATGGCTATCATCATTTGTTTAGAAGAGATAGCGCCAGACTGAATGGCTCTTGTTGGTCCAAGTCGATCATCGTTGTCAGTTCCTTTCGCAGAGTCACCATAATCGTTCGCTAGATTCGATAAAACTTGAAGCAGTATGGTGGTGGACATTGTTAGTAAACAAATAATCCACGAAAATTTATCTTGATTCCATGAAATTCCCGACCCCACTATAACGCAGGATAAAGCCAGAGGTAAAGTCCTTAGTCTGAATGCCGAAATCCATGCTTTCAATTTCATACTGCAAAGATGATAAACTTTAATCAAAAAGGCAGACAGCGGTACTGAAAGATAAAACCAATGTAATTGTGGATAAACAGGCCTAATGTTTCGATAAAAATCTTATTTTTGAATATGCCCGCGGTTCTAGAAGATGATTATCACGTAATTAAGGAGATGGATTTGACCAATGTCTCGTTTACTTGGCGATCAGATAATATTCTTCATTATTTCATAAAAGAGAATTGCTTTTTGACAATGGACGATATCCATGAAGTCTTGGAAGTAGTTATGCAATGGGGTGAATCTAACAAATATCTACACTTATTTGAAGGAGGTTATAATTCAAGTATAGATACGGATGTTAGAGAATGGGCATCTTCGGACACTCAAAATAAACATACGGTTGCAGATGCAATTATTGTGAAGAATATGGCTCAAAGAATTGTAGGTAATTTTTATTTGCAATTCAATCGACCGGTTAAACCGACTAAACTTTTTACAAATAGAAAAGACTCAATCGCATGGTTGCGAGTTCAAGGTCAGGCCTTTCTTGAGGCTAATCCAGAGTGGAGCAAGCAGACCATAATTTAACACATTCGTCAGCCTCTTTAACGTCATGAACACGAAGGATTTTGGCCCCTTTAGTTAATGCTATGGTATTCAAAACAGAAGTTCCGTTTAATGAAGTCTCGGGTTTCTCGTTTAGTAATTTATAAATCATTGATTTTCGAGAAAAGCCTACAAGTATTGGCGAGTTCAGAACTGATAAGTTATTAAGTTCATTCAAGAGCTGGTAGTTTTGATTTAATGATTTTCCAAATCCAAAACCAGGATCAATTATTACCTGATTTGCATCGCTTGCGTGCAAAAAAGCTAATCTCTTCTCTATAGATTGAATTATTTCCTGTGTTACGTTCTGGTAAGTGGGTGCTTTTTGCATCGTTTTCGGATCGCCTTGCATGTGCATCAAAACATAAGGGATGTTATGTTTTGAGATAAGTTCAAACATTTTAGGGTCAAGTTCTCCGCCTGAAATGTCGTTTACCATCGAAGCTCCATTTTCTATAGCTACTCTAGCCACTTCTTGACGAAAAGTGTCAATTGAAATCATGATGGAAGGGAACCTCCTGGCTACAGTTGCAACTGCACTAGATATTCTGGCTAATTCTTCTTCCATTGAAATTTCCTGAGCTCCGGGACGTGAAGAATATCCACCAAGGTCCAAAAATGAGGCGCCTGAAGCAACCATTGATTCGCACTTTTGGATTAATTCATCCGTAAATGAAAACCTACTTTTAGCGTAAAACGAATCTGGTGTAAGGTTAACTATCCCCATTATTTTTGGGTCAGAAAGGTCCACCTGAATTCCGTTAAATTCAATACTTGTTTTTGGGTAAAATATATTATCTTTCGACCCCATTATGGAAGGGCTTTTAATGAGTAATACAGTTGATCAATACAACCAGGTTTCAGACAAATGTAGAGACATTTTTGTTAAGAAAACAAGGGATTATGGAACCGCATGGAGAATATTAAGAACTAGTTCGCTAACTGATCAAATTTTTATCAAGGCCAATCGAATAAGAACGATTCAGGATACTGGCTTGAATAAAGTTGGTGAAGGAATCGAAGATGAGTTCATCGGCATTATCAATTATTGCATCATGGCTTTAATTCAGCTAGAGTTAGCAAATATTGACGAGTTAGAGATTCCAGCCGATGAGGTTGAAAAGATGTACACCAAGCACCTTGAGAATACGAGAGACCTAATGATGGATAAAAATCATGATTATGGAGAAGCGTGGAGAGACATGCGAGTGTCTTCTTTAGTTGATCTAATCTTGATGAAAATATTACGAGTGAAGCAAATTGAAGACAATCAGGGTGAGACTTTGATTTCTGAAGGTATTGACGCCAATTACATGGACATGCTTAATTATGCAGTATTTGCCATGATCTTAATTGGTGAGAAAGAGTTAAATGAAGGTTAAATTCCGGAGCGTAGATGTTCTCAGCGATTAGATTTGAGTAAACAATAAGCATGAAACGACTAAAATCATTTTTTGGAATACAGGGATTAATTTACTTAGTGGTAGGTGTTCTCCTTGTCGTTTTTGGAATTCAATCTCCAGAAATAGTTGATGACTTTAATATTTACTGGATGATGACCGCAAGTTCGTTCTTGCTGGGGATTCTATTGTTCATTAGTAAAAAAGGAGAAACGGCTGCGGTCTTTATATCTCGAATCGTGGTTGGTGGCGTTTTTATTGTCTCAGGACTGATTAAAGCTAATGATACAGTTGGCTTTGGATTTAAATTAGAAGAATATTTCAGGGCAGTTTCGCTAGGAGAGGGCTGGACCATGTGGCATGATCATTCTTTAACCCTATCAATTTTAATAAGTGGTGCCGAGGTGTTGTTAGGTCTTGCCATTATGCTAGGAGCATGGGCTAGGGTGTCCACAACGATGATTTTAATAATGACCGTTTTCTTTGCTTGGCTAACTAACTTTACTGCAGATTGCGTTTCAAATCAGGCAGACTATACCAGTATTTCTAGGAAGATTGCAAGTGCTGATGACGCATTTCTTACCGGTGATTTTGAAAAAGGTGCAATTGCCCATGAACGAATGTTGTTCAAGTATGACCGGATGGGTTCATCATTCAGACAAAAATTATCATGGTCGGTTGAGCCTCGTAGAACCTTGGATGTGAATAATCCAGATACTTCGTTGATATTGAGGTTGCAAAAAGAACAAAATGATTATACAAGTATTCAGGAAAGTTTGAATGCTGGAGACCTTGCATTTATGGCTGGTGACACAGCGTCTGGAAAGGTTTATTGGGAAAATGCTTTTTCACAATTTGATAACATGCCATCATCTTTTACGGATGATATTGGTAAGTCAATTGAGCCTCGAAGAGCATTGAATATATTGAGTCCGGATACCTCGTTGATAAAGGCGGCATTTAAATTGGAAAGTTTAAGTTTCTATTGGGAATGTGTAGAAGATTGCGGCTGTTTTGGAGATGCGTTAAAAGGCTCAGTAGGCCGATCCTTAACTCCCCGTGAATCCTTTTACAAAGACATGTTCTTGGTCTTCTTTGTTTTGGTTTTGTTTTTAAAACAAGGGTCAATTGAAATAAATAATAGAAACGAAGACGCCATTATATTGATTTCAACGCTGGCCTTAGTTGCCTTGTTTGGAGGTGGTTTATTTGGGTGGTGGTTCCCGCTTGTGTTTACAGGAATTGCAGCAATTGTCTCAATATTATTTAAAAAGATTTCTTCCCCAGGAAATAAGCAGGTTATCATATTAGCTGTCTTAATGGCTATTATGTCTTACGGATTTGCTTTTTATACATACACCTTCTTACCCATAAAAGATTACAGACCTTACCGAATAGGATCATTGATTCCAGATAAGATGTTGTCTGCAGAAGAGTTGAATGCGAAGTACAATTATCAAGGTGATGACAGGATTGAAGGTATGGAGTATTATACCAACTGGTTGTGGAGAAATGTAGGGACAGGAATGGATACTATTGTTGTTGATACTTCTTATATGTCTCAGAGGCTGTGGGAGGATTCAATTTTCAATATGCGATATATCGCCATTGATTACGATGGCGATAAACATGTGTTGAAAACGGGCTATGAAACTAAAATACTAGATTTCTCTATGTCTCAGCTTTATTCGGAACTGTCTGATGAGGCCAAACTTCAGCCAGCGATTGCTGAACAAATTGAAATGAATTACGATCCAGGTTACGGTGAAGACTATTACGTAATGCAAAGGCAATCCGATCAAAAGATAGAATTGGTCTTGAAGACAGAATTTAAAGATTCACTTTATCCAACTTTTGACAGCACTTGGGTTTATGTTAAAGATTCTATGGTCATGCTGACGCCAGCAAATAATCCTTCGATAAGCTTAACTAATCAAATGTTAAGCTCAGAAAAAATGCTTTGGGTGATCAGTTATGACCTTGCAAAAGCAGATGAGAAGAAATTAGAGGAAATGAAAGATGTAATGGTTGAGGCTCAGAACCAAGGGGTTAAGGTTGCATTTATTTCAAGCGCAGGCATGGAAACGGTAGAGAAATTACAAGATAGAATCGGTTTCTATTTTCCGTATTATATTTGTGACGCTACGGAGTTGAAAATTGTAGTACGTTCGAATCCCGGAATGGTGTATTTGGAAGAGGGAGTAGTGAAAGGAAAGTGGGATTACAACAGAATTCCGGAAATTAAAGATCTGAAGTAGGGAATGCTTAAGTATATAATTCGAAGATTGTTTTATGGCGCGTTAGTGCTCTTTGGTGTAATTACCATCGTATTCTTCTTATTCAATTTTAAGCAAGGTGACCCTTCGATGATGCTTGGTGGTAATAACCAAAATGAAGAGATCCTTAATGCAATTAGACATGACTTAGGTCTAGATCTGCCATTATATCAACGATATTTTCTTTACCTGAATGATCTGTCACCAGTATCAATTCACAACAAAAAGATAGCAGAAAGTAGATTGTATTTAGATTCAACTAAATACAGTTATTCGGAAGTCTTCGATTGGAGCGAAAATCGCTCTTTGGTAATCAAATACCCCTATCTGAGGCGTTCCTATTCCACTGGACGAGAAGTCTCAGATATTGTAGAAAGTACCCTTCCGGATACCGCGGTACTGGCTATAGCATCCATTGTTATTGCAACGATATTAGGTATCATTTTAGGCATTTTCGCGGCTTTGAATAAAGGCACGTTTTTAGATAATAGCTCAACTGTTTTTGCGGTATTGGGTATGTCTGCTCCTTCATATTTAACTGGTATTATAATAGCTTGGGTAGGAGGGAGCGTGTGGCATGAAGTCACCAGTTTGCCTGTCTTGCCCTTCTTCTTTCTGCTACTCGGATTGACTTTCGGAATAATCCTGCAAAAAAGAAAGAAACGAAAAGCTGGAATTGTAAAGCGAGTTCATTGGGGTTATATATTCGAAATGACCGTAAAAGGGTTTGTATTCGGTATGGCTGCTTGGCTTGTGGGGTTAGTTATTAACGGATTTGTTGGTTTTGATGCGATTCCTGGAGTTTCGGTCTTTGCTGAACTACCAGGAACTGGATTAGAGGGAGCTGGGCCATTCAGGGAAACAGATGATTTTACTGGCGTAGTTGAAACGCATTGGGATAGATTACTATTACCTGCAATCACGCTTGGAATTAGACCGTTGGCAATTGTTATGCAATTAACTAGAAGTTCTATGCTAGACGTCCTTTCTCAGGATTATGTAAGGACAGCAAAAGCGAAAGGACTTGGTCAATTTAAAGTGATTTTTAAGCATACATTAAAAAATGCGTTAAACCCGGTAGTTACAGCGGTGTCAGGTTGGTTTGCATCTTTATTAGCAGGCGCTGTGTTCGTTGAAAGGGTATTTGACTGGAATGGAATAGGCAATCAACTCGTGTCCTCTGTTTTAACTGAAGATTTGCCAGTTGCGATGGGAATTACATTGGTGATTGCCGTTTTCTTTGTTGTGATCAACATAGTCGTAGACATCCTTTATGGATTCCTAGATCCACGGGTTAGAATTAATTAAATCATGAGATTAAAAATTGTTGCAGGTAATTGGAAGATGAACATGTCTTCAGAAGAGTCTAACCGCTTTCTTGCTGAAATTGAAGGTTCAAATTGGCCTGAGAACGTTAAGGCAATTGTTGCACCTCCTAGTGTCTATTTAAAGCAATTAGCGGATAACGCATCCTTATTGAGTATTGCAGCTCAAAATTGTCATTCAGAAGCTTCTGGAGCCTATACAGGAGAGGTTTCCGCTCAAATGATTAACGACTTAAATATCAATTATTGTTTAGTTGGTCATAGCGAAAGAAGGTCTTATTTTCATGAAGATGGACCTTTTTTAAAAGCGAAAGTAGATGCGCTATTGAAAGAAAATATTACTCCAATATATTGTTGTGGGGAGCTGATGGAGGAAAGGGAAAGTGGTAAATATTTTGACGTTGTTAAAGGTCAATTAGAAGAATCTGTATTTCATTTATCAGGAAGTGAAATTTCCAAATTGGTAATCGCATATGAGCCGGTTTGGGCCATTGGTACTGGTTTAACAGCAACAACCGTTGAAGCTCAAGAAATGCATCAGTTTATCAGATCATGTGTTTCCGAAAAATACAATAAAGAAGTAGCTAACGGAATCTCAATACTTTATGGAGGTAGTTGTAAACCAAGCAATGCGAGAGAGCTTTTTGCCTGTCCCGATGTAGACGGGGGTCTTATTGGAGGAGCAGCTTTAAAAGCGGATAGCTTTCTGCAGATAGCACAATCATTCGAATGAATTATATTGAGTTAGACTTTAAACTCGATCCGTTATTACCCGCTCGGGAAGTTCTTGTTTATGAGCTGGGAGAGTTACTTTATGAAAGTTTTGTGAATACTAGTGAAGGTATTAAGGCGTACATTCCAATTGTAGATTTTGATGAAAGTCAATTGGATGGTTTGATGACTTTTGATATTCCAGATCTGTTTTATTCCTACTTGAAAACGGAGATCGAACAAGAAAATTGGAATGCCACTTGGGAAGAAGATTTTCAAGCGATTTACATTGATGATAAGTGTGTGATTCGGGCTCCATTTCATGCCGCTCCGGAAGAAGGAGTCATGGACGTTTTGATTTCGCCTAAAATGTCATTCGGTACTGGTCATCATCAAACAACGTTCATGATGGCTCAAAAGCTATTTAATCTTGATGTCGATGGGAAATCGGTTTTGGATATGGGTTGTGGTACTGCCGTTTTAGCGATTATAGCTAAAAAGCTTGGTGCGCAAACAGTGTGGGGCATTGATATTGAGGATTTTGCATATGAAAATGCAAAGGAAAATGTGCAACTAAATTCGGTTTCGGAAGTTATTGTGTATAAAGGTGGGGCAGAAATGTTGAATTCTCAATCATTTCACCTTATTTTAGCTAATATCAACAGAAACATTTTGTTGGAAGATATGAAAGCATATTGCAACGTTTTAGAAACGAACGGGAGGATATGCTTTAGTGGGTTTTTCACAACAGATATTGACATCCTAAAGGAGCACGCAACTAATTTAGGACTGGTTTTTGAAGATAAGCAGGAGAAGGAAGGTTGGGCAATGTTGTCTTTCCTGAAAAAATAACTAGTTGATGAAAATCAGATTACTAATAATCGCTTTTTTTCTATTCACGTTTAATTGGGGTTTTTCTCAATTAACTTCATTTTCTACCGATTCAATTGAATTCTTCGAACAATCTAAAGATTGGCTTGGATCAGTAAATAAAGTAGATGCAAACAAGTTCATGAAAGAATTTGAGTTGCAATGGTATGGCGGTAAGTTCTCAGACCAGCAACGAATGAGGGTATACCAAACGGCTAACGAAATGCTTAGTCAACGTTTGAAGGCTTATCCTGATTACAAAGCCTATTTAACCTCATTGGCTAACTTCTTTACGAAAGAACAGCCGGAAGGTGCATTTAATGAATGGCACAGTTCCTTAGATCAAATGGCAAGAGGGAATAAGAAACGATTTACAGATTATTTGGCGGTCTGCTCAAACCTTTTTGAAAGTAACATTATCTATAAATCTTCGTCCTCCTCATGGAGAGCAGATAAGCCAAAATTTAAGTTCAAATTCGAAAAAAAGAAGCCAATCGTAATTTTTGATGAGATCAATTTGATTTGTTTGTCAAAGGGCGATAGCGGGGTGATTTATAAAACCTCGGGAGTTTTCGATCCCTTAAAAAACATATGGAAAGGTGAAGGAGGTACGGTTACATGGTCTCGTGCCGCGCTTAATAAAGAAGATACTTATGCCGAGCTAGGTAAATATAAAATTGGACTAAAAAGTACGGGTTACACTGCTGATTCGGCCTGGTTTACTTCTCCGTATTTTGATAAACCTGTACTAGGTAAATTGGCTGATAAAGTACTTTCAAATCGTGGTCCGGATAAGGTGGTTTACCCAAGATTTGAGTCATATGATAATCGACTATTGATTAAAAACATTTTTGAAAACATTGACTACAATGGTGGATTTACCATGGAGGGTGGCAAGTTAATTGGTAAAGGAACGTTTGAAGAGTTAGCGAAGGTTACATTCAAATACGAAGGCAAACCATTTATTACCACCGAATCGATAATCTTTACAATTAGCACGAATTCAATTTCTGCGGAAAAGGCCGAGGCGAGAATAATGCTTGGCGAAGATTCAATTTATCATCCAGGGTTGGTGATGAAGTATGTGCATGAAGGGGTCATCAAGAAAAAGTTGACTTTAATTCGGGGTGGTGACGGAACAGGAACTAGTCCATTCTTTAATTCATTTCATAAAATTGATATGATTTTTCCTGTCATCTCATGGCGAGTTGGGGATGATAACTTGAATTTTGGAAAATTAGAAGGGACGACTGAAAACAAGGCATTTTTCGAATCTGAAAATTACTTTTCAAAAAGTAGATATGATCGACTAACAGGAATGGGCCAAAACCCTTTACCGAAGTTGAAGAGTTACGCCAAGAAAATGAACTCTAGAACATATTCTGCATTAGGATTGGCTTCTCATATGGGGAAAACATTACGTGAGCTTGCTCCAACACTTTATAATTTAAATAACCTCGGTCTTATCGTTTACGATGCAACAGAGGGGAATGAAAAAGTAACCGTGAAATCTCGGATGTACAGGTGGCTTGGTGCAAGAGGTGGAAGAATGGATTACGATGTGTTGCAGTTCGTTTCCGAACCAGCTAAAGGAGTTGACTATAACGCAACATTAAGTTTGCTAAACTTTGATTTATCCATGGAAGGGGTTAGCAGAGTTTTAATTAGTGCTGCTCAAGGAACCCAAGTGTTTCCTGAGGAAGGTAAATTAACCTTAAAGCGTAATAGAAGTTTTACATTTTCAGGTGTTGTGTTAGCCGGCAGGGCTGAAATCTACGGTGACGAATTTTCTTTTGATTATGATAAATTCAGGTTGAATTTAATTGAAACAAATTGGTCTCGTTTCTATGTGAAAAAGAAAGCAAAACACATGGAAGAAGGGGTGGATCCTATTTCAGCACTTCAAAACCAATTAAAAGGTTTAAGAGGTTATATCGATATCGATCATGTGAAGAATAAATCTGGAAAAGATACTTCTTACAATGCCTATCCAAATTTAATGTGTAGCAAGAAAACCTATGTTTTTTACAACAATAAAAACATTCACGGTGGAGCATATGATAGTACAGAGTTTTACTTTGAAGTAGAGCCATTTGAGATGGATAGTTTGGATAATTTTGAAACTTCAGGAATGAATTTTGACGGAAGGCTTGTGTCAGCTGGGATTTTCCCGGATATGAAAGAGACCCTGGTCGTACAAGATGATTATTCTCTTGGTTTTATAAGGGAGGCTCCTGAAGATGGGATTGGACTTTATGAAAACAAAGCAAAATATAAGAATCAAATTAGGCTAAGTAATCAGGGGCTACAAGGGAGCGGAAATATAGATTACTTGACTTCGCATGCTGTGTCATCTGCAATAACGTTCTTGCCAGATTCACTAAGTGCGATAGCTGAAGTATATGAAAATATTGGAGGTCCAGGGCCACCTGAGACACCAAATGTTACGGGTACGAACGTGAAGGTTGTATATGTTCCAGACCAGAAAGTTCTTTATGCGGCAACAATTAATAGAATAGACCAATTAAATTTCTACGACACCATGGCTACGCTAAGAGGACGATTGTCGGTAAGGCCAAAAGGAATGAATGGGACCGGTTTGCTTACGATTTTGAAAAAAGGGGAGCTTCTTGCCGTAAATTTCAAATTTAGCGAACGAAAAGTTGACGCGGATACAGCAGATTTTAACCTTCTTAGTTTTGATCTAGATTCACTGGCGTTTAAAACAACTAATGTAAATGCTCATGTTGATTTTGACACTAAGAAAGGCGAGTTTAAATCGAACGATGGTGAATCGTTTGTTGAGTTTCCAGATAATCAATACATCTGCTACATGGACAAGTTTAACTGGTACATGAAAAACGATGACCTAGAGATGGAGGCAGCTAAGAGAAAGGCAAATGAGGTGAAAATTGATACCGATATGGATTTGGCGGGTCCTAATTTCTATTCCGTACATCCAAAGCAAGATTCACTGAGTTTTAGAGCTCCTAAAGCAAGATTTGATATAAAAAAGAAAAAAATCACTTGTACTGAGTTAGAGTACATAACTGTTGCTGATTCAAGAATTTATCCAGATAGCAGTAAAATAATTATCAGAAGAAAAGCTAGAATTGAGACGTTAAAAAACTCTAAGATTATTTCCAACTTCGTTACGAAGTATCATAAGATACTAAACGCAACAACTGATATTAGCGGAAGAAAAGAGTATAAATCTTCAGGTTACTATCAATACAAGGATGAGATTGGGCACATTCAGGAAATCTTTTTCGCTAAAATTGCACCAGATACAGCGTTTAAAAGTTATGCTCAAGGTGAGATAAAAAGTAGTGCAGAGTTTAAATTAAGTCCGCACTTCGATTATTATGGAAAGGTGGCAATGTTTGCTTCGCAAAAAGAACTACTATTTACTGGATTGACTAGAATTAGTCATAAATGTGAAGGGATCACTAAAAACTGGATGGATTTCTCGGCTCCTCTTGATCCGGAGAAAATCTTTATTCCAGTTACGGATGATTTAAGAGATCAGGATGGAAATCCGGTAGCGGCTGGTGTAATTATGAACACCGATTCAATATCGCTTTATCCTACATTCTTATCTAATAAGCTAAATGAAAAGCATAAAAACATTATGACAGCTCAAGGGTTTTTAATGTTTGATAAGAAGAAACAAGCGTATCAAATCGGTAACAAAGAGAAACTGAAAGAAGAAAGCTTACCAGGAAACCTTGTTAGTATTAGTGTTGATAGCTGCTTTGTCCGAGGAAAAGGAAAGTTTGATTTTGGAGTTGAAACGGATCAGTTTGGAATAACACCGTACGGAAGTGTGCTTTATTCACCAGATAGGGCTTCTGTCAACGCGGCTACTACGTTAGTCCTTAATTTCCCATTCAGTGATAATGCTCTTGATAAAATGAGTAAAGACATTAATAGTTATCCAGACTTAGAAGCATTGAATTATTCTAGTTCCAGCTTTGAGTTAACGTTAAGAGAACTATGCGGATTGGAAAAATCGGAAAATATAATATCAGATTTAAATATTCATGGTGAGATTAAGAAAAAGAACTTTTCTGATGAACTCGTGAATACCATGATTTTGGCTGATCTTAAGTTCGTTTGGAACAAACCAACCAACTCGTTTAGAAGTATTGGTAGAATCGGAATTGCTAATATTCAGAAAAAGCAAGTTTTCATGTACGTAGAGGGTTATATAGAGGTGACGAAGAAATCTACTGGCGATTATGTTGACATCTACCTTAAGATGGACGATCAGAATTACTATTATTTTAATTACAAGGGAACGAAAAAGTTAGGTATTATGCAATCATTCTCCACCAATACGGAGTATAATGAGGAAATAGCGGATACCAAAACGGATAACACCAAATTTAAAGGTGAAAAAGGAGTAAAAGATTACCAATTTATGCCTTCTTCTAAGACGAAAGCGAGAGCATTTGTCAGACGAATGGAAGAGTAGATAAAGTAATGTGTTAATAAAAATTTGGTAGAGAATTTCAGTTTGTCTTATCTTCGATGCCAAATACGAGGACCATTTATAAGGTTCGTAGCGTAATTATATGGAAGACATTTTAAATGTTTATAACATAATAGCACTGATTGTAGCTTACTTGTTTGGCTCAATTCCATCAGCTGTTTGGGTAGGAAGATTGTTCTTTGGCGTTGACGTTAGAGAGCATGGGAGCAAAAATGCAGGAGCCACTAATACTTTTAGAGTACTTGGTAAAAAAGCTGGTTTTCCAGTACTTATCATGGATATTCTTAAAGGTTGGGGAGCGGTTGTCTTATTTAGCGCGTTCTGTGGATTTGAAGCTGGGACAAATCAATATGTTAATTTTCAACTAGCAATAGGAATGGCGGCCGTTTTCGGTCACATTTATCCAATTTATGTAAAGTTTAAAGGAGGTAAAGGAGTTGCAACATTGCTCGGAATAATTTTTGCAATACATCCAGAAGCCGCAGGAATTGCCTTTGGGATTTTCTTAATTACGTTTTTGATTAGCAAGTATGTTTCCCTTGGAGCCATCGTTGCAGCTATTGTTTTCCCGTTTGCGATAATATTTATTTTTAAGTCTCAAGACACTCCGTCTTTGATTTATTTCTCCATAGTAATGTCATTACTAGTGATTTACACGCATCGTGCGAATATCGATCGATTGTTAAAGAAAGAGGAAAACAAAATGAACGTTAGCCTTAACTTTAAAAGGAATAACAAATAAACCTATTTTTACGTAAGGTGTACAGTTTATAGCCTCGTGTATACATTACGCACATATCGCCTCATATTAGTTGTCTTTACACTGCTAGCTACCAGCCTGTCTTTTGGGCAAGGTGAGGACCTAGCGAAAGCAAATGAGCTTTTTAATAATGGCGAATACACAAAAGCCAAAGACCTATACTCTTCTTTATTAGCATTTGATGAAACCAATGCAGACCTGAATTTTAAATTTGGAGCTTGTTTGTTGTATACAGAAGAAGACAAAGTAACTGGGCTTGGTAGATTACAATTTTCGCTAAAAGATCCAAATGTTGATCCTAGAGCGCATTATTTCTTAGGAAAGGCATATCATTTGAATTATCGATTTAAAGAGGCTATTTCGGCTTATAAACGATTTAAATCGAACGGATCGGCTAAGGATTTCGAAAACTTAAATGTGGATCAAGAGATTCAAATGTGCCAAAACGGAAGAAAACTGCTGAAAAACCTTTCCGAATTGGTGGTGTTGGAAAAAAAAGAGGTAATCGAAGCCAGGATTCAATACAGTTATGATTTAAGTAACATCGGAGGTAAAATATTAGTTACAGATGAATTTCAGTCAAAATATGACAAGAAGCTTGGACATCGGCCTTTAGTGCACTTTCCTTCTACAAGACAAGACAATATCTTTTATTCTAGTTACGGTAAGGACGGTAAAACTGGAAGAGATCTTTATCAGATTAAAAAATTACCAAACGGGAAATGGGCGGAACCTCAAAAACTACCTGCTCAGGTAAATACCAATTCTGACGATGATTACGGATTCCTTCATCCAGATGGAAAAACCTTTTACTTCTGTTCCAAAGGACATTCATCAATGGGCGGATATGATGTATTCCGTTGTGCGTACGATAGAGACTACAATAGTTTCGGGCCAGCGGTTAATATGGATTTTAAAATAAACACCCCAGATGACGATTTTCTTTACATAGTAGATTCATTAAATAAAGAGGCTTATTTCTCCTCTTCAAGATCTTCTCAAGGAGGGTATATGGATGTATATCACGTTAAAGTGGAAATTTATCCAGTATTGAATGCCATTATAGCGGGGACTTTCAAAAATACAATCACGCCTTCAAATAAGGGAGTTGTGATTAAGGTGAAAGATGTGGTTCGTGACGAAATTATTGGTGTTTATAATTCGAAAAATGAAGATGGACGATTTGTAATCATCCTGCCAAAAAGTGGAAAATATCAGTACATCGTTGAATCTCCGGAGACAGATGAAGTGCACACTGGTCTATTTGAGGTTCCTTATCAGAAAACGCTTCGACCGTTGAAACAACATTTAACGCTGATCAATGAAGCGGATGAAGAAAGACTACTGATTCAGAACTTATTTAATGAGGATGTAGAAGACAATGATTCCATCATGGCAGATGTGTTGAAGAAGATTTCAGATGTGGATGTGAATTTCAATACGCTTGAGCCATTAACAGATTCCGCCCAAAACGAGGCCATTGATAGCGCAGGAATTGATGACATGACTCCTGAAAGCCTGGTCGCTTTAGCAGATACAATGGCTGCTGAAACAGCAAGAGAAGCAGCGGAGATTAAGCAAAAAAGGGATGCAGCGCTTTTCACAGCCAATGAGAAAATGAAATCTGCTAAAGAGAATGCTCAAAAAGCCGAAGAAGTTTTAGCAGGTATAGAAAACATTACTAACCCTAGTGAAAAGCAGCAACTAATCGATGTTGCAGAGGAATACCATCAAAAAGCAAAAGAGGATAATGCTGTAGCAACAGGTGCTCTTAATTTAGGGAATGTATTAGACGAACAGTTCAAGGAGAAAGAGAAAGAAGCTGAACAAGCTGATACTTACGCGAAGGAAATTAAATCTGCGTTAGACTCGTCTGACCCTCAGGACGCTATCGCTAAATTAAAAGCGCTTCAAGATTACATCGAAGAGGCAAGAACCATCGATGTAAATAAGAAAAATGAGTTTGATAAGATTAAAGCTGCTGCGAAAGACAAGCAAGATGAAGCTACCGATGCTTTAGCCCGTGCAACTAGCCTGCGAAATGATGAGGATGACTTGAATGTTGAGTTGAAGAATTTAGAAATGAAGCTAAATCTTGCGAAAAAAGGAGATCGAGCTGCAATTGAAATTCAAATACAAGACACGAAAGATGAGATAGCACAAGTTGAAAAAGATGCCGTAAAAGCGTTTGCTCATGCTAGAGCAGTTCAAAAAGATGCAGATATTTTAAATGAACAAGCAGACGTCTTGGGTAGATTGTTTGATGACCTGGCTGTTATTGAAGCCCAAGAATTAACGCCTGAAGAGAGGGCAGCTTTAGAGTCTGAGATGAATTCTGGTGCAATCACTTCATCTATTGATAAAACAGATGGTATCCTTGCGAATAACCAGCCTGCAGCTTCAGTTGATACAACCACAGGCCCAGTTACAAACCCAGATTTTGAATCTCAATTAAATAGTATCCTAGCCAATTCTACATTAGGTGAAACTGATTCGATAAAAGAGAGCTTCAGTTCTATGCCGGATGGACCTGAAAAAGCGGAGCTTGAAAACCAGGCGAATAAAGATGGAATTGAAAAGATTAAAGAAGATATTGATATAATTGATCAAGCGATTGCCATTGAAACTGACCCAGGGAAAAAAGAAGATTTACAAAACAAGAAAGATGAATTACGCTTAGAAGAAACGAAAATGAATGATGAAATCGCACAAAACGATGAGGTCATTAAGTCAGGTACTAATGTTGACCCAGATCCAATAGGTTCTATTGTAAATGAAGAGAATTATAATGACCTCAAAGCAGAGGAGTCAAGGACAGATGATATTACAGATCCAATTGAGCAAGCAATTGCAAAAGAAAAGAATGCAGATAAATGGATTAGTGAATTAACGGACGATATTACTAAGCTTGAAGAAGAAGCTGCGAAAGAGTCTGACCCATTAAAGCAAGCTGAAATGTTTGATAAAGCGGAAGGACTAAAAGTAGACCTTGAAGCTAAGAATGACGAGAAGAATAAATGGGCCGAAATTGCAAGTTCAACTCCGGATACTGGCCCTAAATCTTGGGAAATAGATGAAACAAAGTATGACGATTATCAAACAAAGTCCGATGGGTTAGCAGGAATAACAGACCCTGTAGACAGAGCGCATGCTGAGAGAGGGTTGAAAAAAGAATGGGTTGATGACATTGATAAGGATCTTAGGGGATTAGAGTCAGCACTTGAAAGTGCGCCTGAAAATGAAAAACCAGAAATCCAAAACCAAATAGATGTCTTAACACTTCAAAAGACACAACTTGAAGACGAAATTGCTTCTTCGGATGAAGTTATTGCAGCGGGAACCGTTATCGATCCGCCAGACACAACATCTGGTCCAACGGCTGAAGAGTCAACGGCAAAAGCGAATGATGTAAAGAATACTTCAAACCTATTTATTACGGAAAGCGATGATAAACTAGCTGGAGCAATAAATGAAGTAGTAGGAGATGGTACTCCAAAAAGTAAAGCGCTCGGAGAAAACGAAGTCTACATCTCTCATAAAGAAGATTTAATTACGGAAAAAGATCGACTCGAGACCGAATTAAATGGCACAGAAGATCCGATTGTTCAGGCAGCGTTGATGAATGCGATTAGCGAAGTTGATCAAGGAATAAGTGATGTCGACTTGAAAATTGAATCCAATCAAGAAATCATCAATAAAGGTGAAATTGCTAGTGCAGGGGTAAGCCCAGATCCAGATTTTTCATATACAGAAGAGCCTACGTTCAAGTCTGCAGGAGCAAAAGACAAGTATGATGGGGTTAAGTCAGAAGTAGAAGAATTAAATGATGACCAGTTAAAATTGGCAGCTCTCCAGTTAGAAGCTGAAACTGCAGAAGGTGGAAAACTTGAAAAGATCAATAAAGACATCACGAAAGTTGAGGAGGACATAATTGAGAATGAAATTAAATTAGCTCCGACTTTTGCGGAAATTAATCAAGATGAAAAAGCAGAGTTAACAAAGAAAATTGAAGATTCAAAGGAACTTATTAGCGGATCAGAATTCGATGGTACAACTGTCATGATTAAGAATGATGATGACCTAGCAGGAGTGGATAGTGGGTTTAAAGAGGCGGCTAGCCTAAGAGCCAAAGCAGCGGAAACAGAAGATGATAAAGAGAAAAATGATTTACTCAAAACGGCTGCTGCAATTGAGAAAAATGCGCTTGATCAATTAAAAACAGTAGCAGAGAATGTTGACGGAATAGCAAGTCAAGTTGAAGTTGCGTCAACTGTAGTAACAGATGAAAATCCTGTAAACCCGGTTGGTCCAGTTGCCGCAGATGAAAATGCATCGTTAAGTAATACTGAAATTTATGAGTCTAGCACAGCTATAAGCGCACTAGAGCCAATTAAAGCGGACCTCACGAAAATTGATGGATACAATACTCAAATAGAAGAATTGGACGTTCAGAAAGAAGGTGCAAGCGAAAAAGAAATTGCAAAACTTGATAAGAAGATTTCTAAAATAGAAACAAAACGTGCGAAGGTTGAGGCTAAAGTAGCGCCTCAAATTGCCGCAGCAAACAGTGCCGAATTTGATCATAATCAGAATGTAGCGGACGAAACGAAAGCTGACTTTAATAAGGTAGCAAGTGTTGGCGGTAGCAATACAGCTTTAGAAGATGCGAATACACATCAGAAAACTGCGGCTGACCAATTTATTGAGGCGGAAGAGTTAAGAATTACTGCAGCTGGCACCAAAAGCAAGACCGAAAAGAATGATATGCTTAAGAAAGCAGACGGATTAGAGAAAGCTGCTATCAAAAACATGGATGCTGCGAATTCACTATTTGCTGAAGCTGCAAAGACAGCAGCACAGCAAAAGTATCCAAGACTCGGTGCAGACGTTCCAACCGATGTTGAAGAAAGAGCTTCCACCAAACAGCGAAATATGGCGTTAACATTAGCCGAAGAGTCTGAGGCAATGTTAGCTGAGTCAAAAATGCTGGCCGATAGTTCTGTTAATCTAAAGAATCAGAATGCTAAGAATATGCTGCTTTCAGAAAGTGAAGAATTGAAAGCGATGGGAATCATGAAGAAAGATCTGAGTGATGTGCTTTTATACAGTTCAGATGACTTGGCTGAGGATGAAGCCAAAATAATCAAGGATCAAGAATTAATCGCAGGAATGTCTGATGCGGATGCTAACGCGGCATTGCAGTCGAAAGAGTATAAAGAAGCATATGATCTTTTTATAAAAGACATGGAAAGTATCGAGGCGGATATTTTAGATGTTGAGTCGCTACAAGATGCGTTAGTTGAAGGAGCCAAAGAAGATCGAGCTGATGCAAGAGACTTGCATCAAATTGCTCAGTTGTCAAACGATCCTGTTGAAAAAGCAAACTTCATTAATAAAGCAAATGACGCCTTGGCTCGAGCAATTGATAAAGAAGCGCAAGCAGATTCTTTAGCTGAGATTATTGACGGATACGTTGAAAATAAAAATGATTTAAGAACGAAGCAATATGAGCATCTGGAGAAGGTCCCAAATTCTTCATTGGCTAGTACAATCGAAGCAATCTCAATTTCGGATTTAGATAAAGAACCAGTTGTGGCAACTTTAGGATATGATTCCACTCAAATTGCAAGTGCAACTTTTGAAGCTCCTGATTCTGTGAGACAAGATATCGTGGTAATTGGAAACACGGATGCTCCGTCTTACAATGAAGAGAATCCAATTCCTTTAAATCCTAAGATGCCTGATGGATTGGTTTACCGTGTTCAAGTAGGAGCGTTTAGAAAGCCAATTCCGCAAGATTTGTTTAAAGGGTTTGCTCCGATTACAGGTGAGAAAGTTAAAGACGATATAACCAGGTATCGAGTAGGTTATTTTGTGGGATATGAAACGGCAAACAATGCTAAGAATGAAATTAGAGGGATTGGATATCCTGATGCATTTGTTGTTGCATTGTACAACGGTAAGTTCATCGGTCTTGCAGAAGCCAAACGAAAAGAAAGAGATGGAGATGGAGTTGCTAGTAATTTGTTGGCTGCCAATGTAGATCCAGATCCAACAAGAACAGACCCAGATCCAACACGCACAGATCCTGACCCAACTAGGACTGACCCCGATCCTACAAGGACAGATCCAGATCCAACCAGAACTGATCCAGATCCAACACGTACAGATCCTGATCCGACTAGAACCACAAACTATTACGATAGTTTGAAAAATGCTCCAGATGCGCAGCCGATTGAAGTTGTACAAGGATTATTTTATACGGTCCAAATTGGAGCATACTCTAAAGAAGTTCGGTCGAGAGATTTATTTAATGTGCAGCCACTTAACGTAAAACAAGCACCTAACGGATTGTTGAGATACTCTACAGGTAGATATCGCAACATACCAGATGCTTCCGCACGTAAAAACGAAATAAGAACCATTGGTATTACGGATGCTTTTGTAACGGTCTACTATAACGGTAAACGAATAACATTCGCGGAAGGAGAACGATTAATTGCAGAACAAGGTGATGCAGTGTATGCAGTTGATGGAGCAGGAACAACAAGGTTGTTAGATCCACCATCTTCTAATAATGGAGTAGAAGGGCTAGAATATGTTGTGGACCTTGGGACTTTTGATGGCGGTGTTCCTTCTGGCATCGCAAGAGCAATACTGCCACATGGAGATTTAATTAATAGAGAGTTTAAAGACAGCTCCGTATTAATTATGACTTCTGGTCCAATGACAACTTTTAAATTGGCTAACGATAGAAAAAAATTATTCCAAAATGATGGCGTATCTAATGTAGGAATGAGAGCTATTTATAATGGTGAAGAAATTTCAATTGAAGAGGCGAAGGCCCTTGAATCAGGTGGTGCTTCAGTTGACCCTCCGTCAAATACAACTCCGAGTCCAGTTAATGGCTTAATGTTTAGAGTCCATTTAGGGAATTATACAGATGGTGTTCCAGTAACACGAAGTGGAGTATTTATCTCCAAGCAGGATGAAACGGCACCCGTTGAATCAATAGAAGAGACAGATGGTTCCGCCACCTACTACTGTGGTAAATCTGACTATCTTGCTGAGGCTGAAGAAAATCAACGTATTTTTGCAACTGCTGGAATTTCAAATGCGAAGGTCGTTGCATTTTACAACGGCAGCGAAATTAGTCTTGAAGACGCCATAAAAATGACATTAGAATAATGAGTATCGATACACAAGAAGAAGTTGAGTTATTAGAGTTAGAAGAATTAATTGACGTTAAGAAAATTGTTCTTTACAATGATGAGGTGAATACTTTTGATTTTGTCATTGATCAACTTGTGAAATTCTGTAAGCACGAACCTATACAAGCTGAGCAGTGTGCATATATCGTTCATTATAGTGGGAAGTGTCATGTGAAATCTGGGTCTTGGGAGGAATTAGAACCAGTTTGCACCGCATTGTTAGATGGAGGATTAACGGCAGAAATTCAATAATTGGCACTTTCTTTGCATTCTGCAATTGCCGCTAAGTCCTATTAATTAAAGTTTTATGAGAAATTTATTCGTCTTAATGACCCTGGTTGTTTTCCTAGCTTCTTGTGCCAAGGTTCCAGTTACTAAAAGAAAACAATTAAAACTTCTTCCAGAAAGTAGTTTGATCAATATGAGTAAAGGAGCGTATGCAGAATTCTTGGCAAGTGCAAAAGTTCTACCACAGTCCGATGCCAGAGCCAAACGGGTAACCAAAGTTGGTAACCAGATTAAAGAAGTTGCGATGGCTTATCTAGCTAAGCACAATCAGACGAAGCGGATTGATGGTTTTGAATGGAAATTTAATACAGTAGACGATTCTACCGTGAATGCTTGGTGTATGCCTGGAGGACTTGTAGTGGTGTATACTGGAATACTGTCATTGGCTACGACTGATGACGAATTAGCAACGATTATGGGCCATGAAATTGCACATGCTATTGCAAGACATGGAAATGAGCGAATGAGTAAAGGGCTTGGGTTACAGGTAGCAATGGGCGTTTTGCAAGGAACAACTTCGGCCGATAATCAACAACTTCTTTATTATGCTGGTATCGGCTCACAGCTGGGAATGCTCAAATTTTCTAGAATGAACGAAACAGAATCGGATAAAATTGGACTGGTTTTCTTAAAAATGGCGGGGTATGATCCCAACAAAGCTGTGACATTTTGGGAGAAAATGTCTTCAAATGGAGGTTCTACTCCAGAAATTCTAAGCACGCACCCGAGCGATGCTAGGCGGATTAAGGATATCAAAGAATTTATTCCTACCATCGATTCTTATATAAAATAAGGCCTTTATTACTAGGACTTTTACCACTTTCTTAATTAGTTAGATTTACTTTATTCCTTCATGTTTGCGGAGCGATTAGTTAACGCGAATTAGAAATGAATAAATTATTAAATACATCATATTACTTTTTCTTTCCAATGCTGGGGAGAGAAAAACGTATCGTGTAAAGTAAGTGTTACATCATACTGGAAGCCTTCCTCAATCAATGGGGAAGGCTTTTTTGTTTCCTGTTGGTTTTGGTTTTTCAGTTAAATCAAAAATTATGAAATCAATATTAAATAAAGAGAAGCCGGTAATCATTGCTGGTCCGTGTAGTGCAGAATCTCAAGAACAACTTGTTGAAGTTGCTAAAGAGTTATCCGAGCAAGGAGTTGAAATTCTTAGAGCTGGAATATGGAAACCTAGAACTCGACCTGGATCATTTGAAGGAGTAGGTTCTATTGGATTAAAATGGATGCAAGCGGCTAAGTTGGAAACAGGAATGAAAATCGCCACAGAAGTTGCCAATGTGAAACACGTCTATGAAGCGTTAAGTGCAGGAGTGGATCTGGTATGGATTGGCGCTAGAACTACTTCAAATCCATTTGCCGTTCAAGAAATTGCCAATGCCTTGCAAGGAGTGAACATTCCAGTTTTGGTGAAAAACCCAATAAATCCTGATGTGGATCTTTGGGTTGGAGCGATTGAAAGATTAAAGAAAGCAGGAATAAAAGAGGTTGGAGCAATCCATCGAGGGGTCTCATACTACGGAAGAGGATTGTACAGAAATAATCCAGAATGGCAGATGCCAATTGAATTGAAAAAGAGAATTCCAGAAATATTGCTAATCAATGATCCAAGTCATATTGCTGGTAAAAGATCTTTGTTGCTTACAGTTGCTCAAAAAGCAATGGATCTAGACTTCGATGGTTTGATGATAGAGGTTCATCCGAAACCTCAGATGGCGCTGTCTGACGCAGAGCAACAAATAACACCAGAAGAATTAAATGAGCTTAGGCGTCAGTTAATCATTCGAAGCGAAATTCCTACGAATCACATCGTTGAAGATTTGGATTCATTGAGAGGGAGTATAAATCAACTGGATCATGATATTTTGGACTTGCTATCGATACGGATGGACGTAGCTAGGAATATTGGTAGCTACAAAAAACAAAATAAAATGACAGTGCTGCAACAAACTAGGTGGAACCATTTACTGGATGAAATGGTAGAGAAAGGGTCAGATCGAAAACTGTCCGGCAACTTCATTGAAAAAGTTTACAAATGTATTCATGAAGAGTCCATTAATCAACAGATTAAAGTGGTGAATAGCGCAAAGAATATAGACCAGATTGGAGTTATTTAGTCGCCTGAGTTGTTAAACAATTACAAAATTGAATATGCATGTATCAGCTATGTGCATATTCTTTTTAAATTGATTTGATGAAGTATCGTTTTGCTTTTATACTCCTCGGATCACTGGCTTTGGTTAGCTGTTCCGAATCCGTTCAAAACCAAATAGAAGTTGAACAAAATCTTGGATATCTTGATATAGACGGGCAAAATATTTGGGCGATTTATACCCATGGAGAATCTCCTGCGAATGTTGATGCTGCAATGTTCACGTTAACCAATCGATTTAAACGGAAAGTATATCCAAAATTCATAAGCCTTGAAAAAGTAATCGGGGATATAGATTCTACCGGAGTAATTTCGGTTTCAAACGCTTCTCTAATTGATTCATTGTATTGCAAGAAGTGCGATGTGAATAACATACAAATCAGACCGAATTATCGAAAAGACTTGGAGGTTTATTTTCAAACCGATCTTTTTGAAGTTAGCTACCACCATAACTACCAGGCAATTAGATTAACCTTGGAATTGGACGGAGATACGTTAGTTGGAGATGCCATGGTTGATGTAGAAAGAGAAGAGCCCGCCCCGTCAGATTTATTGACCTTATAAAAAAGGACTTTTGATTCTACTTAATCACAGTAGTGTGGCGAATTGATGAAATTTAATCTTGATCCGCGGATAGGACAAAAATAAAATCCGAATAAAAAATAATTTACCGAAGGTTAGGTTTTGAAATTTAAATGCACTTACATTTGTACCAGTTATGAAAACAACCATTAACAATAATTTTAAGTTTACGATGTGCTATTGCATGTGGAACAAGGGCTAGTGTTAAAAAGTTAAGTTAACTAAGACATTTTAAAAGCCCTTCCGAGAAATCGAAAGGGCTTTTTTTTTACAAAAACGAATAAATAGAAATGAACTCAAATCAATCACATAATAAATTATATAATAGTGCGAACACCATCATGTGTTGCAACGCTATGTATCTATTTATGTGGAAGAAAAAAGAGGAGGGTATTTTCTAAAATTCGCACGATACAACAGAATTTAAATGCCCCTCCGAAATTTCGGAGGGGCTTTTTTTTTGAATTTAAATCAAGCAAACAAACAACTAACACAAACAAAAATTAATAGTCATGATAGGTAAAAAACTCTTAGCGCTTCTAGTGGATCTGACTGTGTCAGAACGCAGAGTACTGCTAAATGAATCAAAGAAATCTCAAGACAAAAGACATGAAGCTTTGATTTTTTTATTAACGTCTAAATCAAATGAAAAAGAAAAGTTCACAGCTGTATTAAATAAGATTGGCTTGAACCTCACGGATCCCACACTCCCAGAAAGTGAACAGAATTTGAAGAAGAGACGTTTCGTTGATTTTGCAATCAAGCAGATTGAAGAAATGAAGATCTCTGCCTATTTGAAAAATGATTTAAAGCTTAGAAATCTAGTGCTGTCAAATGTCTATGACCGCAAAGGGACTCGTGGGGTTATGGAAGGTTACCTAAGTCAGTTAGGAACTATTTCCACTCAGCAAAAGGATCTTGACCTAAAGAACTATTACTTGTCTAAAAGCATTGAACTTACACCTCAAAGCCAGACGGTAAAAAGTGTAGACTCATGGAGAAGATTACTTTCTGAACGACTTGAGTTAATTGAAAGTAGATACAAAGCAGATAAGGCCGATTTATTTGATTTGGTATCCATTAGTTACTTAGATAATGGGACAGATTTTCAGGAGTTAGTAGAAGCTTATGAACTAAGTGGGGATGCTGGAGAACTAGGGAAAGAGCTAGAAGCTTTAAATGAAGTCTCCTATAAAATTGCAGACGCTCGCATTAATTTCACTGATACAGATCGGTCGATAGAGAGTTTGGAAGAAGCAGATGAACTGGTAAAAGCAATCGATGGAAACGATCGTAAAAAGTTAGAACTAAAACGCAAAATCACTTATGTGAAATTCCTTTCAGCTTTCCATCATGGAGCAGGAGCAGAGGAGTTAATTCAGCTAATTGATAAAGTGTTGGCACTAGACCGAACTTTAGATAAAGAGGATTTGAAGGTGCTTCTTTACCGTTCGGCATTATCTGCTATTGAAGGGGAAGAACACGAAACGTTGGAGAAGTTGAAAAGTAAAGTAAACGATGATTCGCAATACATGGTGGAATTTGTTGAGGCACTTCAACTATTGGCACTTGGAGAGGATAAAGCAGCAAAACGACTATTCCAAGAGGTGTCTTATTCAGGTAATCCGTATGTAGCATCATGGGCTCGAGTGGCTGATATTGTGGTGAACGCAAAGCAAGGGAATGATGACTTGGTTCGGAGCTTGCTTCAACGCGCAAACCGTCAATTGGAGAATCACTCCAATAGAGTATTTTCATTAAATAGTTCAGCAATTGTTCTTGATAATATTGCTGGCCAATTAGGCTTCACCATTCCATCAAAGAGAAAAGGAATTGAAGCTGAAATTAGTGAGACAACGATTTTTCATCAAGCAATTTTCGCTTCATTAGCGAGAGCTGCTTTCAAAAATAAACTAGCGAGTTAATGCGATTTTCAACTTTAAATATGTGTTGCATGTGCTGTCAGTCAAAAAGATTGAAGAGGATTGGTTACGCCTAGTTATTACTTAACTATGGCCAAAGGCTCCTCTTAACAGAGGGGCCTTTTTTTATGCTTAAAAATTAATAGATGCAAAGTTTTAGAACAGAAATAGAACACCCATTGGTGCAAAAGGATCTAATAGAGTTAGAACGTAAAATTCATGAATTCCATGGAGGGAAGATCGATGAAGAACGGTTTAGAACCTTAAGGTTAGCTAGAGGGATATATGGACAACGTCAGTTCGGAGTTCAGATGATTCGAATCAAGATTCCTTATGGGAAACTGTCAGGTGAACAGCTAATCAGAATTGCTAAAGTTTCAGATGAGTATTCACGAGGGCGACTGCATATTACAACCCGACAGGATGTCCAGATTCATCACGTTAGTCTAGATCGAACACCAGAATTGTGGGCTGAGCTAGAAAGAGATGATATTACGATTCGAGAAGCATGTGGTAATACCGTTCGGAACATTACGGCATCGGAATTTGCTGGAATTGATCCAAACGAATTATTCGATGTTCGTCCATATGCAGATGCATTGTTTCAATATTTTCTAAGGAATCCGATAGGTCAGGAATTGGGAAGGAAATTGAAGTTTTCATTTTCTTCAGGTGATGACGATACAGCATTGAGCTATATGCATGATCTAGGTTTTATTCCTAGAGTTCAAGATGGAGCTAAAGGTTTTAAAATCTTAGTGGGTGGAGGACTTGGTTCTCAATCGCGACAAGCAGATGTATTGTATGAGTTCGCTTTAGTCGATCAAATTATTGGTATTACAGAAGCCCTTATTCGGGTGTTTGAAAAACATGGGGAAAGAACCAGAAGGATGAAAGCACGTCTGAAGTTCCTGATTAAAGAAGTTGGAATCGAGATGTTCAAAAATTGGATTAATGAGGAACTTGAAAATGTTCCGAACCCAATTGTGAAAATCGAGGAAGATATTTTTCCCGAGGTGAGATTTGCTACTTCACTTAAAAATATCAGTTGGGGACAAGATGATTCTGATGCTTATCGAGATTGGCTGGAGTCTAACACATTTCCACAGAAAGGATCTTCTCTATATGCAGTGGGAATTAAGGTTCACTTAGGAGATTTTTATACAAATCAAGCTAGAGCTTTGGCCAAGCTTGTGATTGGACATACAGGAAATGAGCTAACATTTACGTTGGGTCAAAACATCATTATTCGACATGTAAAAGCAAGTACTTTGCCTTTCATTTATCGAGAACTAGAAAAGATAGGCTTAGCCGATCCTGGCTTTAATAGTATTGCAGATGTCACCGCCTGCCCAGGAACGGACACGTGTAATCTTGGTATTTCCAGCAGTACTGGTTTGGCAGTGGTTGTTGAAGATCTGTTGAAAGCGGAGTATTCGGAACTGGTTAAAAATGAGGCGTTAAACATTAAAATTAGCGGATGTATGAACGCTTGTGGACAGCACATGATAGCCCAGATCGGTTTTCAAGGGATGAGCATGAATGGGCCCGACAAGAGGGTCTTACCGGCAATTCAGGTGCTTCTCGGGGGAGGTACGCTAGGAAATGGACGTGGAAGATTTGCCGATAAAGTGATTAAAATCCCAAGTAAAAGAGCACTCGATGCGCTGCGCTTGATTTTAAATGATTACGCACTTTCTGAAAAGTCGTTTTTAGATTATTACGATGAAAAAGGTGAAAGGTATTTCTATGATCTACTGAAGCCGCTTTCAGGAACTGAGAATTTGTTGGAGACTGATTACTTGGATTGGGGGCATACAAGACAGTATGAGAAGGCAGTTGGTGTTGGTGAGTGTGCCGGGGTAGTAATCGATTTGGTATCGACATTATTAGTTGAGTCAGAAGATAAAATTAGTGAAGCCAAAGGAGCTGCAGCTAAAGAACAATTTTCCGATGCAATCTATTACACCTATCAATCAATAGTGAATACAGCGAAAGCATTGTTGATCGCAGAAGGGAAGAAGACGAATTCTCATCACTTGATCATTAATGATTTTGATGAGCACTTCATTAAAACGAATAGAATAAAAATTAAAGGTGAATTTTCTGATTTCGCATTGAAACACAAACAAAATGTGACATCCGAATCAGTCAAATCATCAATTATAGATGCGGTTTGGTTCTACAGCCAAGCAAAGCAATTAAGAGAACAGGAGGTAGTAGCATGAATAAGCCAAGAGTAACATTAGTAGGAGCGGGACCGGGAGACCCTAAATTATTAACCTTAAAAGGAGCTGAAGCATTAATTGACGCTAAGGTTGTTTTATATGACGCGCTAGTTAATCAGGAACTGCTGAAATATGCAGCAACTGCAGAGTTTATTTTTGTTGGTAAACGAAAAGGGAATCACCGATTTACCCAAAACGAAATCAATCAAAAATTGGTTGAAAAAGCTTTTGAAAAAGGAAATGTGGTTCGATTAAAAGGAGGGGACCCTTACATTTTTGGAAGAGGTTCCGAAGAGATTGAGTTTGTTGATTCTTTTGGAATTGAAACATCTATAATTCCAGGGATTACGAGTGCGATTTCGGTCCCTGCTAAACACGGAATTTCATTAACCAAAAGAGGAGTGGCGGAGAGTCTTTGGATCTTGACCGGAACCACGAGTTCTAGAAAGTTATCGGCAGATATAAAGTTAGCGGCAAAAAGCACTGCAACCTTAGTTGTTTTAATGGGAATGGGCAATCTAGACAAGATTGTGAAGATTCTTAAAGAAACAGGGAAAGGAAAAACACCAATTGGAATTATTCAAAATGGATACATGAAGAATGAAAACATTGGGGTTGGTGAAATCGATTCTATCCTAGAAATAGTAGAAGATAAAAAACTGTCTTCGCCAGCAATTATTGTGATAGGGGAAGTCGTTCGTTCGAGTTATAAATTAAGAGAAATCTACGCGAATTATGAAACAGTCAACAGATAGAAACGAGTTGTTTCCCGTGTTTTTAAAAGCTTCAGAGTTGAACTTTTTAATTGTCGGTGGAGGGAACGTTGCTTTTGAGAAGTTGACGTTTCTTTTAAAATCAAGCCCAAAAGTTAAAGTTGAAATTGTAACGGAAGAAGTGGATGAAAGAGTCTTGGCTTTAGCGGGAAAGTTTAGAATTCCTGTTTATCTCAAATCGTACACACCTGCTGATTTGTTGGGGAGGCAAATTATTATCGCTGCAACTAATAATGATGATGTGAACGCTCAAATGGTAAGAGACGCCAAACGTGAAAACGTTTTGATAAATGTTGCGGATTGTCCGAGTCAATGTGATTTTTATTTAGGATCGATCGTCACGAAAGGAGACTTGAAAATGGCGATTTCAACAAACGGAAAATCACCAACGATTGCAAAACGATTAAGGCAATATTTTGAATTGGTTCTACCAGATGAATTGGGAGAACTGATCAATTATTTGGAGGCTTATCGAGATACGCTGAACGAAGAGTTTAGCCAAAAAGTAAAAACATTAAATAAACTAACGGAAGGACTTGTGAAATCAACAAAAACAGCACTTCCCGTAAATATTAAAGAACATGTATAATCATATTTCAACCAATTTTTTCAATGACTTGATCGATTCACTTTATCCAATTCGACTAGGGATTATTGAAGATCAAGAATGGGATGTAAACGACCTCCGAATTGAACTGATCACCGTCTTGAAAAGTAATTATGGAATCGTACTAGATCCCATAGTTGTAGCAGATGGCTTCTTCACGCTGATCCCGGAAATTAAGGCAAGTCTGGACGAAGATGTTCTGGCAATTTTTGAGGGCGATCCAGCAGCTAAAAGTCATACGGAGATTATCCTCACCTATCCAGGGTTTTACGCAATTGCTGCATACCGAATTGCAAATACTTTGCACAAATTAGGGGTGGATTTAATTCCTAGAATTATAACGGAATACGCGCATAGCAAAACTGGAATAGACATTCATCCAGCGGCATTTATTGGTTCAAGTTTGTGCATTGATCATGGTACTGGGATTGTGATAGGAGAAACGTCTGTAATCGGCAATCATGTAAAAATCTATCAAGGGGTTACCATCGGAGCTTTGAGCATTTCCAGAGAAAGAAATAGGTCAAAGCGTCATCCAACGATAGGCGATAACGTGGTGCTTTATGCTCAAGCCACCATCTTGGGAGGAGAGACGCACATAGGAGATAATAGCATCATTGGTGGAAATGTTTGGCTAACTGAAAGTGTTCCTGCCAACTCTAAGGTCACTTATTCTACTCACGTAGAGCGGGGAATATTGAAACTTGAAAAAGCGATCGCATGAGATTAGAGGATAGCATTGGAAACACTCCTTTGATTGAATTGCCCATTTTTTCAGAGAATGGTGATGTGAAATTATTTGCCAAGTTGGAAGGAAATAATCCAGGCGGAAGTGTAAAAGATAGAGCTGCTTATCAAATGATTAAGGCAGCTTTGGATGAAGGGAAACTGAAAGCAGGAGATCACATAATTGAGGCAACGAGTGGGAACACTGGGATTGCTTTAGCTATGATCGCGGCCATATTTAAGCTAGAAATATCCATTGTTATCCCTGAAAATGCAACCATGGAACGGATTAAAACAATGCGAGCTTACGGAGCAAATTTGATTTTAACTCCAGCTGAAAAAACAATCGAATTTGCTAGGCTAGAAGCGATTCGTTTGGCCAAGGAGTTCGGTTATTTTACACTGGATCAATTTTCAAATGATAATAATCCAAACGCGCATTACCTTGGTACTGGTCCTGAAATTTGGAATGACACAAATCAAAAGGTGACTCATTTTGTGTCAGCAATGGGCACAACTGGAACCATAATGGGCGTCTCGAGGTTTCTGAAAGAACAGAATCCCGAGATCCAGATTATTGGAGCACAGCCTAAAAATGGAGCCCGAATTCCAGGCATAAGAAAGTGGAGTCCAGAGTTGATTCCAAAAATCTATCAAAGTGAGAGGGTAGATCGATTACTAGAATTAGGGACGGATGACGCAATTGTAGGAGCGCGAAAGTTAGCATCCCAATATGGAATAATTGGAGGCATGAGCTCAGGCGGAGCTTTTCACGCGGCCATGAAAGTCGCTTCAGAGATAAAAAATGGAATAGTGGTCTTCGTTGTTTGCGATAGAGGCGACAGATATTTAAGTTCAGAATTATATGATTAAAGAAATTAGAACAAAGCAAAAAGATACCTTTGACACCATGAACAATACGTTAGAACAAATTGATATTGAGCAACTGAATAAAGAGTTTATTCAATTAACTCCTCATCAGCGAGTGGAGAAATTGTACGAGATATTTCCGCACGATGAGATTATGCTAACTTCTTCATTTGCGGCAACTTCTGCTATGCTCCTCAAGGTCTTTTCTGACGTGAACAAAGAACAGATTGTTTATTTTATCGATACTGGTTATCACTTTAAAGAGACTTTAATCTATAAAGAGTATTTGACCCAGCTTTATGATTTAAACGTAATAAGTATTGGAGCGGAAGCTGATAAACATAAGTTCACCAGCGATGATCAAACATGGAGCAAGAACCCTGATTTCTGCTGTTCAATTAATAAAGTAGAACCGCTTCAAGGCTTGAAAGAAAAACATACGGTTTGGGTTTCGGGGCTAATGAAGTGGCAGAGTAATCATAGATCTTCTCTTGATTTCTTCGAGCAGCGTAATGGCATCTTAAAGTTTTATCCACTATTGGACGTAACTAGTGAAGGACGAGAAAGCTGGATTAAAGATCATCACCTTCCGTTTCATCCGTTAATTTCAAAGGGATATTATTCCATCGGATGTACGCATTGTACAGCTCCTGGAGAAGGTCGAGAAGGCAGATGGAACAACAGTCCGAAAACAGAATGTGGTTTACACCTATAAGATAAAAGCAGTTCCATTCCCCACACTTCTAATCAACTTTTGGGAAGTTTCTCTAATTTAGTAGAAACTCCCTAGCATGAGATACTCGATTTTAATACTACTGATTTCTTTAATTAGCATTTCTGCATCTGCCCAAATAAAGCATTGCGGCACAGATGAAATGCATCAAAGGTTATACATGGGCTTTCCTGGAATTCATAATAAGGTGATCCAGAATAACATAGAGCTGGAACAGTTTACGGCAAACTATTCGCTGAATCCTGAGGCTAAAGCAGCTGTGCTTTATACCATTCCTGTAGTATTCCATATCATTCATAATTATGGAATTGAAAACATTTCGGATGCGCAGATCTTGGATCAAATTAACGTGTTAAATGAAGATTTTCAAAAGCTGAATGCTGACACCAGTTCAATCGCTCCAGCATTTCAAAGTCTTGCGGCCGATTGCCAGCTTGAATTTAAGTTGGCTAAAATTGATCCCTTAGGTAATTGCACCAACGGGATTACTAGAAACGCAAGCCCTGAAACTTACATTGGTGACCATGCAGTAAAAAGTATTGTTCATTGGGATCCATCGATGTATTTAAACGTTTACATCTGCGCAGATGCTGCTGGATTAGCTGGGCACGCTTTAGTTCCTTCAGCTGCCGACACGCTACCTGGTTGGGATGGAATAGTATTGGCCCATGATTATTGTGGGAGTATTGGTACATCGTCTCCTTTTACCAGTACGGTTTTGACTCATGAAATAGGTCATTACCTTAATTTACAACATGCTTGGGGAGGAAATAACGTTCCGGGTTTTCCGTATTTGCCTGTTGCTGATGCTGGCAATTGTGCTTTTGACGATGGCGTGTTGGACACTCCTGAAACCATCGGGTGGCAAGTTTGTAATCTTTCAGGTATGAGCTGTACTACCTTAGATAATGTTCAGAATTACATGGAGTATGCATATTGTGCGATTATGTTTACAGAAGGTCAAAAAACAAGAATGCATGCTACATTGAATAGTAGCATCGCGAATCGAGATAATTTATGGAGTTCAGCAAATCTAATTGCAACGGGAGTTAATAACCCGAGTGTGCTTTGTAAAGCAGATTTTACATATTCGGATAATGTGGTTTGCGTTGGTGATACCATTTGGTTTTCTGATGTCTCATATAATTTAGTGACAAGTAGGACATGGACCTTTAATGGGGCTACCGTTACCAACCAGTCTGATTCCTTAACCTATGCAGTATATGCTTCAGCAGGAAGTTATGATGTTAAATTAGTGGCTTCAGATGGGTCGAATTCAGATTCACTGACTGAATTTCAGTTGATTACGGTGCTGCCTTCTGGAGGCTCTGACTGGTTTATAAGTGAAGGTTTTGAAATGGCTGTGTCTGTGCCCAATCTAGATTGGTACGTAAATAATCCAGACGGTACGGCAGGTTGGGAAGTGAATAACGCGGTTAGTTATGATGGCAGTAGTTCAGCTTATATCAATAATCTTGGCGCTGGTACCGGACAAACTGATGAGTTGGTTTCTTATCCGATTGATGCTAGTGGGTTAACCGATATTGAATTGGAGTTTAAATATGCTTACTCCCGAGAATCAAGTGCGTCAGCAGATAACTTAAAAGTCTACGTAAGCAATAACTGTGGAAACTCTTGGGTGCTCAGAAAGTCAATTACAACTTTTGATCTAGCTTCTGTTCCGGATACATCGGTTGCATCATTTGTGCCCGCTGATCAAACCGAATGGAAGTCTGAAACAATTACGAATATTACTTCCGCTTTTTTCGTGGATAATCTTATGGTTAAATTTGCTTTTACCAGTGGGAATGGTAATAATATTTACCTGGATAACATTAATTTGTTTGATCCAAATACGGTAAGCAATCGTGAGTTCTCAAAATTGGATTTCAATATTTATCCAAACCCTTCTAATGGAAATGCAACGATTGATTTACCTTCAGGGTTTAAAGCAAGTGGAATAGAAGTGTTAAACATCAACGGTCAATTAGTTGAGGTAAAGTCAGCTAATACCAGTGCTAGTCGAATTGACCTAAATGGGTTAAGCCCAGGGTGGTATTTAGTGAAAGTGAGTAATGAAGACCAGCTATTCTCACTGCCGATAGTTGTTTACTAATTTCCATTTTATTTGGTTAGCATCTAGCTCTTTAATGAGTTGGTATCGAGCCGTCCGCCCAATTGCGAACGGCCTAAATTATACGTTATAAAAAATCGATTTCCAAGTGTGAAGACCCATTGCTGTTAAAAGATTCATCACGTTGCTGCGGCCAAATTCCATGTTGGATTTCGCCAATGTGGCTTTTTTTCAAAAGGAACATAACTACTCTGGATTGTCCAATTCCTCCGCCAATACTCAGTGGAAGATCATTATTGAATACGGCTTGATGGAATGGGAACTGTTCTCGCTGAAGTTCGTCTGCAATTGCCAGCTGAACCGCTAATGATGCTTTATCAACTCGAATTCCCATCGAAGACAATTCCATCGCTTGGTTTAATTCCGAATTCCAAACGAGCAAATCTCCGTTGAGCCCCTTGTAACGATCATAAGAAGGGGAGGACCAATCATCGTAATCCGGTGCCCTGACATCGTGAATCTCCCCTTTAGTTCCAATCACTCCTCCAATCCCAATTATAAAAACAGCACCGTAGGATTTTACGATCAGATCCTCCCTTTCTTTTGAGGATAGCTCTGGGAACCGGATTAATAAATCTTCACTGTGAATGAAATGAATCTTCTCAGGAAGTGCTCGTTTCAGTTCGGGATAAACGGAAGAAACAAGTTCTTCCGTTTCCATTAAAGCCTTGTAAATTTTTTGAACTTGAGACTTTAAGTAAGATATAGATCGAGATTTTTTATCAATGTGTTTTTCCCAATCCCATTGCTCAACATATACCGAATGAACAGGACTTAAATCTTCATCTTGTCTTAAGGCTTTCATGTCAGTATAGAGCCCATATTCGTAAGGGATGTTCAGTTCCTTCAGTCGCTGTCTTTTCCATTTTGCAAGTGATTGTACAACTTCCGCTGAGCCTGATGCCAAACCTTTTACGTTAACCGCTACAGGTTTTTCTGTTCCACTTAAATTATCATTCAATCCGGATTTTACCGCTAAGATTATTGGTGCTTGCACCTTCATTAGGTTTAAGGCTTCAGCAAGCTTTTCCTCGAAAGTACTTTTAACGAGTTCGATTGCTAATTCTAACTGTCGTTTATCCATTAATTGAATGGGTTTTTCGACTGGTTCTTTTTGTTGAATCATGGTTTCAGTTTTGTGAGAATGCAACCAACTGAAAACAAATAAGCCTTTTCAGTTGGTTGAAAAGGCTCGTGATTATTTGGTGTTAATTTTTAATAATTCATAGACAATAGCCTTTTCGTTTCCGATTGGTATCGAAATTAAAATTGGTCGTATTGTTAATGTTTAAAATCATTTTGTTAGAACAAACTTAGTTCAATTACGCGGAGGTTTTAAGGGAGGAAATTAAGAGGTTTTAGGAGTGATTAAGACATTTTGAATGAGTAAATACTTACCCCAGCAGGATTAGAACTGGATTGTCGTGTTTGTTCAGTAGGACAAAATCCGAAATCATTTCACTTGTGGCTCGAATGCATCGTACCTGCCTAGCAACCGATTTGAAATAGACTGTTCATCTATAATCTGAGTTGCTTTAAGGTGCAGTTCGTTAGCTATGTATTCTAAATCAAGGAAGAATTCATAGTTCCAAGGTTCTCCTAGAATAGGGAAAGATTCGATTTTTGAGAGGTTGATATTATGCTCATCCAAAGACGTCAATAATTTAGCAAGCGCACCTTTCTCATGCCTCAATTTTAAAATCCAAGATGCTTTATTTCCTGAAGTTGATTCTACTGGATTTCGCTCTAGAACAAGAAACCGAGTGAAGTTTTCTTTGTGTGTTTCGATGCTTGGAGCGATGATTTCGAGACCGTATAGATTAGCACCATGAGCACTGCCAATTGCTCCAACATTTTTTAATTGTTCAGTTGAAACTGATTTCAGACTGCTTGCCGTATCGGTATCATTAATCCGAACTATAGAAGGATATTGGTCTAGAAACTGTTTTGATTGATTAATCGCCATGTAATGGGACCGAACCTCTTTCATATCTTCAATTCTAGTTCCTGGAAGTGCGGCCAGATTTTGCTGAATGTGCAAATTGATTTCACCAGAGATATGCAATTCATGATTTCTAATTAACTGCAAATTTTGGTGAATGGTTCCGGCAACTGTATTCTCAATTGCGATGATTCCAAAATCCGATTGGGCACTTGATACTTTTCCTAAAAGTTCCGAAAACGAATGAGAAGAGGAGGTTTTAATTCCAGAGCCAAAATACTTTAGAGCAGCTTCCTCATGGAATGCTCCAGCAATACCTTGTATGGCAACAGTCTTCATTAAAGCAAACGTAGTAAAGAAAGACGCAGAAAAAAAATCTACGATAATTCAGGAAAAGATCGGGTAGGACAAGTCACTATCAATCAAAATAGTGCAGGAGTTATCTGTCGATGATGATGAATCCAACCCTAGCACTTAACACCATGTTAAATTGAAAGCGATCAGCTGTTGCATGCCTGGAAAATGCTGAGGAACCTTCGCTTTCAATTTCCAACGCATCTACTTCCGCTTGCGACATTGAATTTAAAACCATTCGTCTACGCACGCCTGCGCCCAAAACTCCTTCGGCATAAAACCTCCCTTTTCGGCCTCCATAGGTCATGATCAAGTCGAAACATTGGATGCGTTTATTTACATCAAAATCACCAAGGTAACTTGGGATTTTTGGGATAGAATCTGAGTAGGTGTATTGTTGGTCCTTAAACATGTATTGAAAGCCCAGTCCCATTGGCTCGATCCAATTCATTCGTTTGACGATTCGAGCCCTCAATGAATAACCATTCATTTGAATATGCGTATTTGGCCAGTACATTTGATAGGATGCGGCTAAGTACAAATCATTGAATAATTCATATTCAAGTCCTGCTCTCGGTCCCTCAATCAGTGCGTTTGGAGACATATAAATACTCAGTTTGCCCATTTCAGATTCTTGAGCCGTTGCGAAAGTTATGCTTATGACTAGAATCATGGAGAGGTAAATGTGGTGCAAGAGTTTCATTGGAAATTTTTATGGCGGATGAACTTAATGATTCTGAATCTCAAATATAAAGTAAATGTATTTTCGTTAAAAGTGCCGTTTTTATCGACTAAACGACTATTGAACTATTCCATGTATATTAGTCAGAATACTTGCCCTACGAGTTATTGTTTAAACAGTCATATCCATTTCGTTTTCTTTAAGAAATCGTAATAATTATTGAGTGTGGATACTTGCGCAAATCATTGAGGTGGGATTATAATTGAATCAAATATGTTAGAACATTCGGACTTTAATTTAAAAGCAACTCAAAAAACACCGGAAATTTCTTGTGATATTAATCTAGGGAAAATCACCATTAAAGGTATTTGTACACCAGAAGATGTAATAGATTTTTTTCAACCGTTAAAAAATTGGATTGACGATTTTGGAGATTCATCAATAAATAAGCTGGAGATTTCAGTGTTCTTGGATTACTTTAATACTTCAACATCAAGAATTCTATTGAATTTATTTCGAAGTGCACTAAATCTTGATGAAAAAGGTAAACAGGTAAATATTTATTGGAATTACGAGAATGATGATGATGACATGAAAGAAGCAGGAGAAGATTACCAGAGTATCCTTGGTGATTTGATTCACTTGATCCCGATATCAGCAAATTAATTATATTTTTTCGCACTGAATACTGAAGTCAGAGAAGAAGTTAATTGATCACTGTTCATCATTTCCACCCTTTAGGGCTGGGAATGAAATGATGAATATCTTTTAATGGAGGATTACCGATGTCTTCCTTTGTGTTCCAAGGTCGAAAATCAAAGTTCAAATCATTTTATGATATTGACTTTCTTTATTTATGTCCATCGATTGATCAAGTTCATCTCCGGTCATAAACAAAGAAAGCCCGACACTATGTGTCGAGCTTTGCTTTCTCTGGTGACCTCGGCAGGATTCAAACCTGCAACCTCCACAGCCGTAATGTGGTGCACTATTCAGTTATGCTACGAGGCCAGTGCGGCAAAAATACAATCAATTATAAGAACGCAAAAGGTAAAGTAGTATTATTTGCTTTTGAATAGAAAGTGTCCAGCTTGCTAAGCATGGAAATGCCCGTCAGAGCTGAGTCTGCGAGGGTCTTGCAGTGTGAAGTAATCAATTGAGTACATTTTAATTATCTTTTATGATCAGTAGTTATGTTGGTTTTAAGGCTGGAATCTGGTGCTCTATTATTTTCTCGAAACTTAATTTGAATATCCACGTAATTATGCGAATTAAAAATGTGATTTTAGAAGTTATACAGAATTTTTGTCGACCATAATTGGGCGTTTGTCGATATGTAAAAAACGTTCATGCAACTATATTTGTTTTGAAACGTCTTTAATTATTGTAAAAAAGGATGTATTTTAGCTAACCACACTACATTAATCTGCCACAAATGAAAAGAACTTTACTTACACTAGGTGTAATTTGTGCCCTAAGCACTTCAGTTTTCGCACAGACATCAAGTGAACAATCAGAACTTAACTCTGGTAATAATCGTGTTACAGAAAGCAAGACAAAAGAAGCTGTTAAGCTTGATAAAAACACAAATAATTTAGTTCAAAGCCCTACCAAACAAGTTGCTTCTAAAAGTGCAGCTGGTGTGGCTTTACCTGCTGATTTCCCGAAGTTAATTAATACTGGAAATCCTGCTGGCGATGCTGCAGATTATAAAGCAAGAAAAACACAATGGATTGCAGATAATTCATTAAAATATGAGCAGTTGAAAGGGACATCTCCAAGTCCGGCACCAAGTGCTACTCCTTCAACACCATTAGTTCCTAATAAAGTAACTCAATAAGTCATCTCATGATCAAATTATTCAAATTAGCGCTTTTAAGTGCCTTAATACTTGTTTCGTATACAGGTATTTCTCAATGTGCCAATAATAATGGTGCACCTGTTGGCGATATTTCACCTAATATTCCTGCGTCATTAAACGTGCCTGGTGAATATGCTTGGTTCTCGGGAGTAATCGCTTCAGGAATGAACATCACTTTAGATGTTTGTACTGGTCAGAATTATACAGTAACCATGTGTGATAATGCTATAAACTTTGATGCAATGCTTACGGTTCGTGATGGTGGCGGAACATTGATTGTTGCTAATGATGATTTTTGTGGATTACTTCCTCAAGTAACCTGGACGTCTAGTTATACTGGTACCGCAACTATCTCAGTTGATGATTGGAACTGTGCCCATACGCTAGCGGGAATGGATTTAGCTTGTTATATAAATTCAGGTTGTGGAATTGGCGCTGCTAGTACTGCCGCATGTGCAACTGATATAGGAACTTTTACTAATCTAGTTGATGGTGTTCCAGTTAACCCAGCAGCTGGTGTGATTTATTTATGTGGTACCGCAACTTCTTGTGTCGATCATACAACAAATGATGATTATATACTTCCTCCTCCTGCTAGTAATAACCCGTATGAGGTGAGTGAAGTGATGTATGCGATTTACGATTGCGCTCCACCTGCGGTTCCAGATCCAGCGGTCGATGTATGTTTTTCTGGATTCTTATGGACGGGAGAAGATATTAACAGATGTGGTAATAGTGCCGATCCGACAACGTACGGAAGTGACGAACTGTGGTACGTTCCGATTACTGCGGATGACTCTGATAATGGAGGAGATCCAAACGGAGTTATACATTTTGATCAGGATGGAGACGGTTGTTATGATACGGGAACTCCACTTCATTTAATTTATTTGCAACCAATTACTGGGTCCGCAACAGAAGATTGTGATAATGGGACGGTTGCTATAAATGTTCAAGGTGGACTTCCATTATTTGATGGTGTTTCAAACTACACAATTACGAATACCGGTGACGGTACCGTTTTAAGTGGTGCGATTGGCGACAATGGTTATGTCTTAATTAACGGATTGACGACAGCCGCAGGTAACTATTCTATTACTATTTCTGATGGAGCTAGTTGTTCTATTGTTGTTTCAGGTGCTTATGTAGATTGCCCTTGTTTACCTATTAGCTATACTGGTTTGCCTGCGACTATGGCATGTAGTGACGCTGCAATTCTATTAACAGCCGATCCTCTAGTAACCCCGTGTTATCAAGTATTGGTTATGCCTTCAAATTCTCAAGCCGCAAATACAATGCAAGGGTATGAAGATGGTGTTCCAGTTTGGGCTTTGGCAACTATTGGTGCAAACTCATTTGTAACACAATCATTTCAGCAAGCTTCTCCTGGTGCATCTGCTCCTGGAACAACGGTTGATTTATGTGAAGGTACCGTAGGTGCGAATATGGCTTACTATGTATTAGATTGTCATACAGGAAATTTAATAACTTCTGGAACTTGGATTTCAGATGGCGCTTGTCAAACGATAACCATTACTCCACCTTCAACTAATATTGAAGGTATTAGTAGCTGGTCCTCAACAGGTGGTGGTTTGACGAGCACGGATTGGGGTGTTGCTGTTTTTGATCCAGGAACAGCTGGTGCTGGAACTTATACTGTAACTTATAGTTGGGATGACAATGCTGGTTGTACAGGAACGGATGCCCAAGTAATAACGGTTACTGATCCAACTCCACCAACATTAACTTGTCCTGGAGATATGACCGCTAATACAGCTGCTGGTCTTTGTACCGCAGATGTAGCTACTCCGAACCCAGCTGCTGCTGATAACTGTGTAGTGCAAGATTTAACATGGGCCTTAACTGGTGCAACTGTTGGTTCTTCTGCTGCAACCGGAATTAATAACCTTGGTACAGCAACCTTTAATGAAGGAGTGACAACAGTTACATATACTGCAGATGATGGTTCAAACACTGTTACTTGTAGCTTCACGGTTACTGTTACAGATAATATTGATCCAACAATTACGTGCCCTGGTAACGTTACTCAATCCAACGATGCAGGTGTTTGTCAAGCCGCAGTTACCATTGCGGTTCCGGCAACTGGAGACAATTGTGGGGTACTTTCAGTTATAAATGATTTTACTGGAACTAATAATGCTTCAGGAACTTATCCAGTAGGAACTACTACAGTTAACTGGACAGTAACTGATATTAACGGTAACACGAACACTACTTGTTCAATGACGGTTACTATTAATGATACGGAAGATCCGAATGCTGTTTGTCAAAACGTAACAGTAACGCTAGACGGAGCTGGTAATGGTTCAACAACCGCGGCACTTGTAGATAACGGTTCTACCGATAACTGTGCTGTAACTGGTCTTTCTTTATCTCAAACGGCATTTACTTGTGCTGACCTAGGTGCTAACGCGGTTACATTAACTGCCACGGATGCTGCCGGTAATACTGGTACATGTGGAGCTACCGTAACAGTAGTTGACAACATTGATCCAACTGCAGTTTGTCAGAATGTTACAATATTCTTAGATGCAGCAGGTAATGCTACAACAACAGCAGCCGCTGTTGATAATGGTTCGGCAGACAACTGTACTACTGTTTCTCTTTCCCTTGATCAAACGGCATTTACTTGTGCGGATATAGGTGCTAACGCGGTTACGTTAACCGTAACTGACGGATCTGGTAATACTGCAACTTGTGGTGCAACTGTTACCGTTGTAGATAATACTGATCCAACTATAACTTGTCCTGGAGATCAAAATGAAATCTTCGATGCTTCTTGTCAGTTTGTTTTACCAGATTATACAGGATTAGTTACTGCTGGAGACAATTGTTCTCAAGTTGTTACACAATCGCCAGTTGCTACAACTGTGATTACTGGAACTACTACGATTACAATGACTGCTACTGATCCATCAGGAAATACAGCAACTTGTACTTTCGATGTGATACCTACCGATGGAATTGCTCCAAATGCAGTTTGTCAAAATATCACGATCAACTTGGATGCAGCTGGAAACGCTACTGCTACTGCAGCGGCCGTTGACAATGGTTCAACTGATAACTGTGGAATCACAAGTATGACGTTAGATCAAACGGCATTTACTTGTGCTGACTTAGGGGCTAATCCAGTTGTATTGACCGTAAGTGACGGAACCAACACAGACAACTGTAACGCAACAGTGACAGTGGTTGATAATATTCCTCCAACCGCAGTTTGTCAGAACATCACTATTAACTTAGACGCAACAGGAAACATTACAACTACTGCTGCGGCTATAGATAACGGGTCTTCCGATAATTGTTCTATTGCTTCTATGAGTTTAGATATAACGGCATTTACTTGTGCAGATGTAGGAGTTAATGCTGTCGTATTAACTGTAACGGATGGTTCTGGTAATAGTTCAACGTGTAGTGCAAACGTTACCGTTGTGGACAACACAAATCCAACTATTACTTGTCCAGTTGATCAAAACGTATCACTAAACGCTTCTTGTCAGTTCTCAATTGTTGATTACACTGGTATGGGTGTGGCTGCAGATAACTGTTCAGCAGTTGTTACTCAGTCTCCAATAGTGGGAACATTAATTTCTGCAACTACAACGGTTACGTTAACAGCAACTGATCCTTCTGGAAATACAGCTACTTGTACGTTCGATGTTATTCCTGCTGATGTCACCGATCCAGTAGCAGTTTGTCAGGATATTACCATTAACGTAGATGCTGCAGGTAACGCTACTGCAACCGCAGCCGCTGTTGATAATGGATCAACTGATAATTGTGGGGTTACTGGTCTCGCATTAGATATAACGGCATTTACTTGTGCTGATCTAGGTGTTAACCCGGTAGTACTAACAGTTTCTGATGCAGCTGGTAACACTGATGTTTGTAATGCGAACGTTACCGTGGTAGATAATATTAATCCAGTTGCAGTTTGTCAGCCATTCACTGTTAACCTTGACGCTGCTGGAAATGCAACGATAACTACTGCAAATATTGATAACGGTTCTTCAGATAACTGTTCAATTGCTTCAATGTCTCTTGACATTACAGCTTTCACTTGTGCCGATGTAGGTCCAAACAACGTTACGTTAACCGTAACAGATGGATCAGGTAACACAGATAATTGTGTGGCAGTTGTAACAGTTGTAGATAATATTAATCCAACTGCAGTTTGTCAACCTTTTAGTGTTGCTCTTGATGCAACTGGAAATGCAACAATAACTACAGGTGACATTGATAATGGATCTTCTGATAATTGTGCGGTTGCTTCATTGTCCCTAGATATTACAGCTTTCACTTGTGCTGATATAGGTGCCAACACAGTTACTTTAACTGTAACGGATGCATCCGGTAACACTGCAACTTGTACTTCTACAGTGACAGTAACAGATCCAAATGTTCCAACTTCAGATGCAGGTTTAGACGCAACGATTTGCGATTATGATACATATACATTAGCAGGTGTTGCAGGTGGTAGTGCTACTGCTGGAACATGGTCTTCATCTTTAGATGGTGGATTCTCTTCTAACACGGATCCTAACGCTGTTTATACTCCTGGACCATTGGCGATTGCTGCTGGGTCGGTAGTCTTAACTTGGTTAACAGATCCTTCGCCTTGTGCTACGGCAACAAGTTCAATGACATTAACAATTGATCCATCCCCTGTATTTACAGTAGCTTTAAATGCTAACCCATCAGCTTGTGGAGTTAGTGACGGTTCAATCTTAATTTCAGGATTAGATCCAACTACAGGATATACTTTATCATATGATAGCGCTGGAATTACCATCGTTGTTGGAGCAATCACGACAACTGGTGCTGGAACTTTTCTAGTATCTGGTTTAGGAGCTGGTTCATATAATAACTGGTCAATTACAATTAACGGTTGTACAACTACTGATGCTACTTCGATCGGTTTGTCTGATCCTTCAGCTCCAGTATTTACTGTGGCGATTACGGCTCAGCCAACATCATGTGGAGGAACTCAGGGTGAAATAACAATTTCAGGATTACTTGGCTCAACTGTTTATGATATCTCTTACGATGATGATGGGACCTTTGTAGCATTAACAGGGGTGACAACAGATGCTGCTGGTAACTATGTAATTACAGGGCTTGACGCTGGATCTTATACTACGTTTGTGGTAACAATTTCAGGTTGTACTGGTTCAGATGCTACGGTGCTTGTGTTAACTGATCCACCTGCTCCTACGTTCACGGTGGCAATGACTACTAACCCAACATCTTGTGGTGGTAGTGAAGGATCGATTACGGTGAGTGGATTAAATCCATTAACTACTTATGACATCACTTATGATGACGATGGTACTTTGGTGACCCTAACTGGCGTTACAACGGATGGTCTAGGTAACTTCTTAATTACAGGTTTAGATGCTGGTGCTTATGATAACTGGACGGTAACGGATGGTATAAACTGTACTGGAACTGATGCTACAATCATAACGTTAACTGATCCAGGTGCACCGACCTTCGTTCCTAACTTTACTTCTGATCCATCTATTTGTGGTGCTTCAGACGGATCAATTACAATAACTGGATTGTTAGGATCTACGGTTTATGACATCACTTATGATGATGATGGAACGTTGGTGACATTAACAGGAGTTTCAACAAACGCTTCAGGTGAGTATGTAATCACTGGTTTGGATGCTGGAGCTTACGATAACTGGACAGTTACAATTGCTGGATGTACCGGAGCTGATGGAACGTTAATTACATTAACCGATCCGCCTCCTCCTACATTTACCGTAACATTAACTTTAGACCCAACCTCTTGTGGAGGAACAGATGGGACGATTACTATATCAGGTTTAACACCAACTACGACATACGATATTGGTTATGACGATGATGGTACTCCGGTTGTGTTATCTGGAGTTACATCTGATGGTGCAGGTAACTATGTTATAACTGGTTTAGATGCTGGTAATTATGACAACTGGACGCTTGGTTTATTAGGGTGTACAGGAACTGACATTACAATAATTACATTAACTGATCCAGGTGCTCCAACATTCACTGTTGCATTTACATCAGACCCGTTATCATGTGGTGCTGCTGATGGATCAATTACAATATCTGGATTGTTAGGAACTACAACGTATGACGTGACTTATGACGATGATGGAACATTAGTGACGTTAACAGGTGTAACTACTGATGCTGCTGGAAATCTATTAATTCCAGGCTTAGATGCTGGTGCTTATGATAACTGGACGGTAACTTTAGCTGGTTGTACAGGTTCAGATGCAACGTTAATCACGTTATCTGATCCAGGATCTCCAACATTCTCTGTAATTGCTCAATCAGACCCTACCACTTGTGGTGGAGTTGATGGTACAATTACAATAGGAGGGTTAATTGCTTCAACTACGTATGACATTACATATGATGATGATGGAACATTGGTTACGTTGACAGGTGTGACAACTGATGCATTTGGAAATTTTGTAATCACTGGTTTAGATGCTGGTGCTTATAATAACTGGACAGTTACATTAGCAGGTTGTACTGGAGCTGATGCAAGTACGATTACATTAACAGATCCACCGCCTCCAACGTTTACAGTAACTGCCGGAGTAGATCCTTCAGGATGTGGTTTAGCTGATGGTTCATTTACGGTTTCTGGATTAAATCCTTCAACTAGTTATGATATAACTTATGACAGTGCTGGTGTATCTGTAACGATTACAGTTACAACTGATGCTGCTGGTGATTATGTTATTCCAGGATTAGGTGCGGGAATTTATAGCAACGTTACTGTTACCTTATTAGGATGTACGGGAACTGATGCAGCCGCAACGGTGATTACGTTAGTTGATCCAGGTGCACCGACATTTACGGTTGCTGGAACAGATCCAACTACTTGTTTAGGAATTGATGGGACGCTTACTTTCAGTGGTCTAGCTCCAAGCACGACTTATGATATTACTTACGATGATGGAACAGGTGCTGTAACGGTAACCCTTACTTCAGATGCCGCAGGTGATATAGTTATAACAGGTCTGGCTGCAGGTTCATTTAATGGCTTTAGCGCAACTGAATCAGGTTGTGTAGGTACAGATGCTTCAACCGTTGTTCTGGCTGATCCGCCTACACCAACTGCACCGGTTGCAGGAAGTGATGCAAACATCTGCGATACGGATCCTATTGTTGATCTGACAGCAGTATCAGGATTCGGTGGTTCTTTGGAATGGTGGAGTAACCCTGGTTTAACTGCAAGTATCGGTACAGGAACCAACTTAACCCCTGGAAGTACTATTGGATCAACCATTTATTATGTTAATGAAACAGCTAATGGTTGTGTAGGTCCAGCAACGGCTATAACGGTTACCATCACAACTTGTGTAGTAATCAATTTAGAAATTCCAACTGGATTCTCTCCTGATAATGATGGTATCAATGATACTTGGGAGATTGTAAATCTTAATGTTCTTTATCCAAATAACACGGTGAGAGTATTTAATAGATGGGGTAATATCTTATTTGAATCAAATGGATATGCTACTCCTTGGGATGGAAAAGTAGACGGAGAAGAGCTTCCTACAGCTTCATATTTCTTTACAATTGACTTTGGCGATGGGATTAAAGACCCAGAGACAGGATCAGTAACTATAATTAGATAATAATTACGACTATGAAAAAGCTACTAAGTACTATCGTAATAGGATGTGTTGTATGGACTGCTTCAGCTCAGCAACAATATCAAATTAGTCAATATCAGACTAATCCATACATGTTGAATCCTGCCGCAAGTGGCATATATGACTACGTTGATGTAACAGCGAGTTTTAGACAGCAATGGGCTGGATTCACGAATGCGCCTAAAACATTTTATGTGAGTGGGCATAGTGCACTTAAGTTTAACGGTAAGCCGAAATACAACCCTTCGTTAAGAGCGGGTAGATTAGATGCTATACAGACCCCTGTAGTAAGCACCGGTAAGATGAAACACTCTATTGGTGGTTACGTGATGGGTGACGAGTATGGGGCTTTTGATCAGTTAAATGCAACGGTTAGCTACGCGATTCATATTCCTGTTAAAAAGGGATATAATATATCTGCTGGAGTGTCTGCAGGTTATTCGCAGTATACTTTTAATCAAGATAAAGTGACGATGATGTCTGGAGTTGTTGATCCTACCTATGATAATTTTTTAGCGGCAGGTATGAATCAGAGTTACTTCAATATGAACGCTGGGATTCAATTGTATTCTGAAAATTTAAGAATTGGTTATACGTCATCTGAACTACTTAAAACGCTGGTGAAATTTGGTGGTAACAACACAGATTTCGATTTAAGAGTTCACCATTTTATTACGGCTGAATATAAATTTGAGATCAATGACAAGTTTAGTGTAACGCCTTCCGCAGTAGTTAAGTTTATGAAGCCAGCACCGGTATCTGTTGATGGGACAGTATTGGTTACCTATAATCGAATGATTTGGGGTGGAGTTTCATTTAGAAATGGAGACGCGTTAATCGGTTTAGTCGGTTTGAATCTGAGCGAAAGATTCAAGCTGGGGTATTCGTATGATTTCACGATATCTAAATTAAAGACCTATAACAAAGGTGGGCATGAAATTGTGCTAGGTCTGATGTTAGGGAAGAAAAAGTAATTTAAAAATTACAAATGAGCAAGGAAAGATTACTGACAACATTCGTTGTCCTTATAGTGGCATTGCAGGGTTTTGCACAGGATAAAATGCTTTTTAGAGAGCCAATCCCGTTGCCAGATATCATAAATTCTTCGGCAGAAGAAATTCAACCAGTGTTCGATAAGGATAGTTCACACCTTTACTTCGTTAGAGCATTCCATCCAGAAAATACAGATAAAGGTGAAACAGGTGATCAAGATATATGGGTTGCAGAGCATGATGCAGAAGGTAATTGGACCTCGGTGCATGCAATGGACTATTTTAACAATGAGGAAAACAATGGAGTGTTCGGTTTAAGTAAGGATAGTAAGACAATTTATTTACTAAATGCTTATTTGAAGAGAAAGAAAGCACTGCATAAAGGAGTATCTACTGCTCATAAAAAAGGGGACGGTTGGGAACATCATCCTCATACTTTAAAAATTGAAGACTTTGAACTACATGGAGATCATTATTCTTTTCACATCAGTCCAAAGGAAGATATTATGGTTATTGCGGAAATGGGAGAAAATAGCCTAGGTGAAGAAGATCTTTACGTGTCTAGATTAGGTGACGATGGAGAATGGCACAAACCAATCCATTTAGGGCCTAAAGTTAATTCAACTGGTTATGAAATGTCACCATTCTTATCTCCAAATGAAGATACTTTATACTTTTCTTCAAACGGTCATGGAGGATTAGGAGATGCGGATATATTCTATTGCATAAGATTAGATGATACTTGGCAAAATTGGTCAGATCCAGTAAACCTTGGAGGAACAATCAATACGGAGTTCTTTGACGCATATTTCATAAGATCGCATGATGACGTGTACTTTTGCAGTAACAGAACTGGGAATAACCAAATCTATCACACTCGTGTTTACACACCGCATCCACCAATTATTTTTAATGTGTTGGCAACAACGAACCCAACTGGTAAAACGATAGAAGATGGATCAATAACGCTTGGTGGTCTAGAACCAGAATTCACATATGATCAACTTGTTTTTTATCAAGAAGATGGAGATTCAATAGTAATCCCTAATGTGGAAGCTAATTCAAGTGGAGAAGTTTACATCCCAAATTTAGGTGAAGGAACATACGATGATTTCGTAATGAGATTTGATCGATATGAAGGAACAACAGAGGATGTAGCAACATTGGTTGCTCCTGATGATCCCCCACCTCCACCTCCTGTGGCGCAGAAATTTGAAGGAATTGTGTTTTTCGACCGAAACTCTTCATTCTTAAATAGAGACGCTAAGATCGCATTAAAGGCATTGTTGCCTAAGATTCAAGCTACATCGAATTATAAGATTGAGATCATAGCTCACACATCCAAAAGAGCTTCTGATAAATACAATATGTGGTTATCTGAGAAAAGATTAAACACGGTAACATCATGGTTAACTTCCAAAGGAATTAGTGGAGGAATAATTACCGGATCATTTAAAGGTGAAACGGAACCAATTAACGACTGTGAAGACTGTAAGACCGAGGAGCAACATGGTGAGAACAGAAGAGCCACGATTGTAGTGACTTTCTAGACTTTAGAATTACTGCTTAACCCTCAAGCCGGGGATCTAAGTGTTGAATATGACTTCAACCGAAGTCCCGTTTTGGTCAGATATACTGTATTCAGCTGATAGTTGTTCGATGAGTGCTTCGATTAGCACTGCGCCTAATGAAGTAGCGCTCTCCGGATCAAATTTTCCATTTGCGCCAATTCCGTTGTCCGAAACTTTTAGTATAAAAGGTGAATCAACAGAACCTTTTCCTTTAAAAGAAACCAGAATTTTGTTGTTGGTTCTATTCTTGAATGCATACTTGTAAGAATTTGCCAATAGTTCATTAACTATTAGAGACATCGGCATTGCAAGGTCGATGTGTACTATTTTTTCAGGGTCGTCTGATTCATACTTAAGAACTGCATCACTTCCTTGTGATTTAAAAAAATCTTGGTAGCTAGTTAATACGGCATCTACGTAGTCCTTAAAATTAATTTCGTTCAAGTGATTAGACTCGTATACTTTTTCATGCACTAAGGCTATATTTTTAATTCTTAACCTACAGTCATTAAATTTCTCAAGAGCAATGGGGTCATCAATAAACTGAGATTGCATGCTCAGTATGCTTGATACGATCTGCAAATTGTTTTTAACTCGATGATGAATTTCTTTTAATAAAGTGTTTTTTTCATTCAACGATACGGTGGTTGCTTTTAATTCTTCACCTAACATATTCACCCCTGTTGCAATGGCATCAAATACTCCTAGAGAGTCTCCGACTTCCGCTTTCTTAGAAAAATCTAGCGTAGCGTAAGCCATTAGTACTTCTAATATCTTATCTGCTCGATCTAGTGATTCTAAATTAGTAGTGCTCAATTTTCAGAAATTAAAGTTTCGTTTACCCAAACCAATGCCTTTTCTTTTGAATTGAAAAGTTTGCAAGGCATATCAGGTTTGTTGACTCCTAAAAAGAAATTAGCGATTATTTTACTTACGGGAGACCTCGTAACGATGGCAATCACGTTGATTTTTGAGCTTCGATTTCTCACTGTGAAAAACTGACGAGCTTCACGAGTCATGGACTTAATTTCTCGAGAATCAACAAGCAAGCCAGTCCCTTCTTCACCTAAACTGTTAACGATCTTTGAGTTCTCTTTAGCATCTTCAATGAAGATTTCCGCGTTTGGCTTTACTTCAGTATGAATTACTCCATCTTCATCTATCCAAGTCCAAAATTTTGAGACTTCAATCCTGTTTTTTTCACCAATCCCGTTCACTTTATAAAGTTAGCGAATTCAAAGAGGTTTACTACAATATGGAGTTAAAGAATCTTCCTTTCATAAGGTTATCTAACTACCTTTGGATTCATGGCCACTTCAAGAACTCATAAAGCGTCACTCGCATTTATATTCATTACCATTTTGGTTGATGTGATTGGACTGGGTATTATAATTCCTGTGATTCCTGATTTAATAATGGACCTTACCGGAGCAGGCTTAAGCGAGGCTACTTGGTACGGAGGAATGTTAATGTTTGCATTTGCAGTGATGCAATTTATTTTCTCACCAATTCTAGGAGAATTAAGTGATCGATTTGGAAGGCGTCCAATTCTTCTAATGTCATTGCTGGGGCTCGGGTTGGATTATATTTTTCATGCGTACGCTCCAACCATTGGCCTATTATTTATTGGTAGGATTTTAGCCGGGATCACAGGAGCTAGTCATACGGCTGCTACCGCATACATAGCTGATATTAGCACCAAAGAAAATAAGGCCAAAAACTTTGGATTAATTGGAGCGGCATTCGGTTTGGGGTTTGTTGTGGGCCCAATTATCGGGGGCGTAGCAGGAGAGTACATTGGAGTTAAAGCACCCTTTTTAATTGCAGCTGCGCTAACTTTAGCAAACTTGGTTTTTGGGTTTTTCTTCGTTCCAGAATCTTTATCGAAAGAGAAGAGAAGAAAGGTTAATAAGGTTAAAATGATTCCTGGAGTGTCCATAGTAAAGCTTGGTGCCTATGGATTGGGAGGATTGATTCTGGCATTTTTCTTGGCGAGTCTGGCCGGTCAAGTTATGCCGATAACATGGACATTCTTCACTATGGAGATGTATGATTGGAATAAAGCGGATGTTGGAATTAGCCTTTCCGTTGTAGGAGTTTTGGTAGCAATAGTTCAGGCGCTACTGATCGGTTGGACCGTTAAAAAATTCGGGACAAAGAAAGTAATCTTGTTTGGATTCGTCTTTTGGACGGTCGGAATGACATTATTTGCATTTGCTTATAGCCCGGTTTTACTTTACGCTTTTATGTTCCCATATATAATTGGTGGAATCGCAGGGCCTGCTCTTCAAAGTTACTTGTCGAATAAGGTAAGTGAAAGCGAACAAGGTAGTTTGCAGGGAGCGCTAACCCAATTAATAGCGGTATGCCCAATGATTGGTTCTCTTTTGTTTGCGAACATCTATTACTTCGCAACGGAGCCAGGTGGGCCTGTGTACTTTCCAGGAGCTGCGTTTTTAGCTGGAGCGATAATATTAATTGCTGCGACTATAGTAGTGGCATATTCGATGCGTAAATGGAATAATAAGTCTAGGTCAGATGTGTTAGATGAACCAGAACAGGTAGAAGACAAGTTTTAAAGAGACTTTCTTCTTCTTAATTGGTAACCAATGCTAGACACGGTTTTCTTGCCTGAGAGGATAGCTTCGGCAGCCAGTCGCCCCATTTCTTCGAAATTAGGAGATATAGCAGTGATCCCACCAATTACAATTTGATTCAAAGGATGATCAGTATAGCTTACAACTCCTACTTCACTGCCGATTTCCAAATTGTTTTGCTGGAGTTTCAAAAGGGTAGAAGCCAACTCTTTTTCAGTCATTGTTAAAAATACTTCGCCTTTTTTCGGAACGTAATCTTCAATCTTCTTGATTACTTCAAAATCCAAACCTGCATCAGAGGCAAAATTGGTCACACCTTTCAATGTGTCTTCTGGGTAATACGTGAATTTTGGAAAAACAATGCAAAGCTTATTGAAGTTAGTAAAGCCATCTTGCATGTCTGATAATGCGTTGTGAATGATGTTGGAGAAATTTTGAGTGATGCCGGAGTAATCTCCAACAATACCATTTAAATTCCGATCTAAGATGATCAACTTGTGTTTAGGAAGCTGATTGATAACCCTAACTGCTTCTTCCTCTTTGTCGTTAAAATGCCCCATAATCACGTAATGAGAATATTCATCGGGTGCATGGGTTAAATACTTTCCAAACGCTTCAATGTCTTTGTGGTATACTAAGAAATCCACAAGATTATGATCCTTAATAGATTTCATGAAAGACTGATGAATAACGTTGTTCTGAAGATTCATAATGTCGAACATCAACATTACTTTCTTCTGATCCAGCTTACTATTTTCAGATACAAAATATCCTTTACCAGGTACTGAAACTAAAATGTTCTTTCTTTTTAGTTCGTTGTATGATTTTTCAGCTGTTTTACGAGCGATGTTCAATCCATCGCTAATTTCATTTATAGAAGGTAGTTGTGACCCCGGTCTAATTAAATCTGATCGTATAGCCTTGATTATGCTGTCCTGAATCTGAACATAGATCGGCTTAGGGGAATTCTCGTTTATGTGAATTAGTCTGGACATTCAAATATCTAATATGGCATTAAGATATTTTGTTTTACGCTATTTAGCAAATAATAGATTCAAGTCATCGAAGGCTTTGAATTCTAAGGCGTTTCCTGAAGGGTCCAAGAAAAACATAGTTGACTGTTCTCCAGCTTCGCCTTCGAATCGGGTGTAAGGTTCTATAATGAACTCAACCCCTTTATTTATAAGCTTTTCTGAAAGTTTTGTCCATTCCTTTTTTTCAAGAATAACTCCAAAATGCGGTACAGGAACTTCCTTTCCGTCTACCGGATTTGTCGAAAGAACTTCAATATTTTCTTTGTAATGAATTACCAATTGATGGCCGAAACAGTTAAAATCAACCCATAAATCGGAACTTCTGCCTTCTTCGAAGCCAAGTAAATCACGATAAAACCTTCTGCAATCTTCTAAATTAGAAACAGGAATTGCCAAATGGAATGGCCTTATAGAATTGTTCATCGGAGCTTAGTTACTTCACATTTTCTTCCTTTCGGATGCTCTGGCGTAATTACCATAACTGAATAATAATCTGATTCACCAGATACAATCGTACAAAACAGTCCTTTACCAACAAATGATTGATTTCGTTTACTAGTAGTTTTCTTAAGGGTTAAGATGTACTCACAGTCTCCGGTCCACTCAATTTTAAATTTGTGCTTTTTACCAGATAAATGATATTTCTCTATCTGGTAATTTCTTTTCCTTTTAATGTGAATTTCATCTCCTTCAGGGGCACTCATCACAAATTTGCCTTTATGATAGCCTATGCAATTTAATTTTTGAGTCTCTGTTTGAGAATAGCCAGTGAGGCAAAATAACATTAGAATTAGGGAGATGTATCTCATTCTTTAAATACTTCACCAGTAACTACTAAACGCTTGCTTCTTGGAAAAGAATTAGCGACAACAGTCACGGATTTGACTTGCTTTCCTATTAAGTTAGAGGTGTCCAAAGTTACTTTTATTTTGGCTTCCCCTCCTGGAGGTATAGCCGTTTTTGGATATTCTGCTTTATAGCAGTCACATTTAGATACTACTCGTTCGATGAGTAAATCTTTGTTTCCAGAATTGCTAATTACAAACTCATGGGTAACAGCAGCGCCTTGGGTAAGTTTGCCAAAGTCAAATAGCTCCTGGCCGCAGCTAATTTCAGAAAATGATGAATCTCGTTTTGCTTGCGTAATACTTTGTACTTCAATCTTTCTTTCCAATCCAGCCGCTCTAGAGTATACCGAGTTTTTTTGATCATTAACATTGTCAGAAACAAGTGTGCTGGCAGTATACTCACCAAACGGGATCTTATTAAAAGTAAGTGTTCCTCCATTTTCTGCAGTTGCATCTAAATAATCAACGAATTCACCAGTTCCATATTCGCGTAAATAATTCATAAGGCTTGTAATTCTTCTGCCAGTAAGTTTTACGTTGTAATCTGTTTTTGCAAGTGGAGAAGCGAATCCTTTAATAGTTATCTCAATGTTCTGTCCCTTTGCTAATTCGCCTAAAAGTAGGCCTGTAAATAAAGATAAATCACTTACTCCTTTGTCAACATAGTCTGCAAAAAAGTCTTCGATATCTAACTCAGCCTCAATCTTCTTTTCGTCCTTTAAACCTTTTCCATATTCTTCTTTATACTTTGGGATAAGCTTATGGTAATCACCGTAAGTGGTTAGGTAATTGAGTTTAGTAACTGTATCGGTAGTTCTAGGGTTAGGGCAATCATTATGGAAGAATAGTGTAACAGGAAGGTACTTATTCAGATCGTCAAGTGTTTTAATTACAATCTCATCTGTTTTCTCTTCTTCAGTTTGAATTTTTACCTTCCATATATCATTGCAGCATGTAGGCCCTTTAAAATAATAAGATCCGAGTCGGTTAGAGGTCATATAGCCATCTCCTTTTTCGTCAATTGAGAAATAGAAATCATTCCATGAAGTATTGATTGGCTGGCCCATGTTTTCTGGAGCTCCCAAAAGTTTAAGTTCTCCTTCAGACTTGAATACATCAAATCCACCTAGGTTCCGATGCCATTTAGAACTGAAGTAAAGAGTTTTGTTTGCTGCGGAATAAAAAGGAGTTACTTCATCATCTGGAGAATTTACTTTTCTGCCAAGGTTGATTGCTTTTCCTGTTTTAGAGATTCCTGTAAGTTCAGTGAAATAAAGGTCTAGTTTACCTCTGCCACCTGGTCGGTCAGAGCTAAATAAAAGGAACTCTTTACCATCAATTTCGGTGAAAGATGGTTGAGTTGAAATTGAACCATCATTAATTCCTCCTTCTAATTTTACTGGAGTAGACCATTTACCTTTTTTATATTCAGATAAGTAGATAGATCCTTTGAAATCTTGCCCTGCCTGTACAAAGTAAAAGCGTTCGCCATCAGTACTAAATGTTCCCGAAGCTGTATTAAAACTGGGCTTGTTCACTTTTGAGCTTATTGTTTTATCTGTAGCCCAAGATTCTCCTGCAGGAGTAGCGTTGTAGATTTTCACTGAATAATCAACATCCAGCATTTGCAAATTTGGGCCCACTTCTTCACTTCTTAAAGACGAAAAGAAAAGCTGATTGTGCTTTACAACTGGAGAAAATTCCCAGTTGGTAGTATTCACTCCTTCACCGAGATTGCTCACTGTAACTCCTTCAACGCTGTCTTTAATCGCACGCATGGCCCAACTAGTTGAAATTACTTCATGCTTTGCTCTCAGGTATTCGTAAGACTTTTTGTTTTTCTTTAAAAGTGATTTTGATTTTTTCCAAGATTTCACGGCTAATCGATAATCTTGGTTGTGCTTTTGCATTTCAGATAACCAGAATAAGCCAATTGGGTAAATCCTACCCCTGTCTTTCTCATAAATTTTTTGATAGTAATAAGCTGCCTTTGGGTGGTTATTATAGTGCCTTAAAGATTCCGCATACTTGAAAAGTAGATGTATATCTATTGAATCAATTTCAACTGCTTTGGCATATTCCAGAGATGCGCTATACCAATCGCCATCGTCTACATATTTATCGCCTATTTCTGTAAGCTTTTTTACCGTTTGTGCATTCGCAGAAAACCCTATTAATAATATGATTGCAACAATTAAAATTCTCATTACATGTAGTCTCTGCAAATTCTCCTTTGGACAATTTCAGGATTGTAAATTTTCAATATGTAGATTAAAGCAAACTCCAATGCCCCTCTACCATTACTAGCAGGTTTCAAAGATGATAAGTTTACGTCATAGCTGAGACCAAACTTCCAGTTGTCATAATCCATTCCAGCCATGATATATCCTGCGTCTTTATTTCGGTAATAAATCCCACCGTATACTGCACGGTAAACTCCTCGCATGTCTTGCAAGGTATATCTCACTTTAGAACCGAATAGAATTTCCTTATACGTCCCTTGTCCCATAATTTGGAAACTTGGCAGTGCATCAATTTTATCAGTTACCATAATATCCGCGCCACCATGAAAGACCCACCTAGTGTCTAACTTAATAGCATCCTCATTAAAGAAACTTTGTTTCGGACTTGTCAAGTTGAAAAGACTGAATCCTGCATTAAATTTTTTATCCTCGTCCAGTTCATAAGAACCGTAAAGTCCTGCTGCTAGATTGAAATAGGTTCTACTTTCTCTTTGGAAATTCTCATTATTTGATAAGGCCCCATCATAGGTCCACCCGTTGTATTGATTGTCAAATCTAAGGTCGGTATAGTCAATACTTCTATTGGCAACACCTGGCATTATTGCCCCAGATAAAACAAAACTGGAATCAGCATTCATATATTTAGAATATCCCATGGACCAATTCACCATAAACGTGTTGAACCGAGAATCTCCAGCTCTATCTTGGTTAATTTGTAAGCCAGTATGAAAATTTTTACCGTCAAAAAAATCGCGAGTGTCTGCGGCAACACTAAACGTTGTGTATGGCACTGTCACTGATTTCCACTGGTGCCTGTGATTACCAACAAATCTAAAATCTCCATCAAATTGTCCAGCTGTTGCAGGATTGAGATTTAGTGGAGTCATGTCAAATAAGGAATAATGTAAATCTTGCGCAAAAAGAGTGGATGCGAACAAGCATCCAAAAACTAGGGCCGATATTTTAGCTTTAGTTACCACTATCTAATCAATGTAATATTGCCTTTTTCAAAATAAGTTTCATCATCTATACAAATGATGTCTAAATAATAGACGTAAACCGCTGGATCTCCATCTCTTCCTTTGAATGAACCGTCCCAACCTTGAGACTGGTCAGTTGTTTCAAATACAAGCTCACCCCATCTATCATAAATTCTAAATATCAATTCTTTGATATTATTTCCTCTTACTCTAACGATATCGTTATGTCCGCTTCCGTCTGGAGTAAATGCATTCGGTACAAATACATCGGGTTTCCCACATATAAGTTCTGCAACTGTAACTGTTACAGTATCACTTTTGGTACACGCTCCATCTGTGATCACTACGATATAGGTAGTCGTTGCGTCAGGGCTTGCCACAGGATTCTGACTACTTGGGTTGTCAAGTGTAGCTGGGGGCGACCATGTGTAAGTATAGCCTCCTGGTGTTACATGTAGGCCAACCGATACATTTTCTGGAATTGTATCAAAGTCTGCCCATGCAGTTACTGCACTAGTAGATAAATTAGAAACTGAGATTAAAACGGAATCGATTAGAACACAGCCTGCACTGTTTACAGATGTTACGTAGAACCACGTATCCATAACAGGAGAAACAGTTATTAAATCAGTGCTGTCTCCGCTTATTATATCAAGGTCATTACTCCAATCGTACAGCAAAGTGTCTAAAGGATTTAAGTTAGTAACTCCGATTGTAACTACATCTCCTTCACATATAAACTGGCTTGGAGTTAATACGATTTGAGAAGAAGCTAAGTCGACATATATACTATCATATAAAATGCATCCATTGTTGTTAATCTGAACATAGTACATGGTAGGTGCAGTTGGAGAAACCACCAAAGAATCTGATGTTAAATCTGGATTTAATGTGTCGGTAAAAGAGGTTGAAGATGACCAGTGATATTCTGTTGAGGTTCCAAAAGAATTAGCATTCAAGGTAACTGTAGTAACCCCATCACACAAGGTTGTATCGTTAGATACAGATAACTGGGGAATGTCAACAATTATAGTCTGAAATACTGTATCCGTGCATATTCCATTGGTCACGAGTAAGGTGTAAGTGGTAGTGCTTGTTGGCGCAGCGAATGGATTGGAAGCAGTAGTATCCGTTAAAGAGCTCAAGCCAGTTACCCAGATATAACTTATCGTAGTATCTGGACTAGGAGAAAGCCCAATTTGTTCTATCGAACCTGGGCAAATTTGCAAGTCAACCAGTGAATAAGTCGTGTCGCCTAGGATGGTAATATCCTTTGAAATTGTATCTCCAAAATTACAAGTAGCCGTATCTGAAACGATCAGCGTAATCACGAAGGTGCCAGCTCCCGTGTATGTATAGGTTGGGTTTTCAACTGTCGAAAAACCTGACCCATCTCCAAAATCCCATTGATATGTTGTGAAGTTTTGAGATAAACTAGTATTGTTAAACGTATAAGTAAATGGTGAACATCCTAAAGGTGGAGTATCAAAATCTGCAACTACAGCAGGAATATTGAAATCCATCTTAAATACACCTAGATTACAGTTTGTACTATTGTTAGTGGGAGAAACGGCACCAGGACTTATCGGCATGTCAGAATTTCCACCGCATCCAGCACACATAGCTTGATAAACTTTTCCTTTTCTATCAAACCGACTAGTACCACCATCAACATGTTCCGCAGCCGTTGGACCACCAAAAAAGGATCCATATACAATGTTAGAAGCATCGTCTTCTAATACCATAATGTAATGGTCACTACCGTCTGTAGTCGATTGAAATGCATCAAATGTTATTGGCATTCCTGTAGTAGTTACTGCATTATTACAAGTGTTAAACGCGTTCGTAGTTCCTCCCCATCCAGACAAGTAGATTTTATTACATAAATCCACTAAAAATGCGGTAGGCGAGATGCTGATCCCCAATCCATTCCCAAAAACAGTGGAGTATATCAATGAGTCTAATTGTGGCGTAAGCTTGCTAACGAATTGGCCACTGCCTAGATCACTGTAAGCTGCATTGTGGATGAAAGTTGAATCTTGAACTTCAGTTTGTCCAAGCACATATACATTGTTATATCGATCAACTTCTACAAAATAAGATTGATCGTAAGTCGGTGAACCGATATAGCTAGCATTGAAAATTTGAGATCCATCTGCGGCAATATGGGCAATAAAACCATCGCTTCGTCCACCTAGAAAAGCAGTGTCCATAACTCCAGTGGTGGTTCGGAGCGAATCTGAATCTGTTCCTCCTGTAATATATAAATCTTCGTTTGAGTCAAGTGCTAGCGAATATCCAGCGTCTGATTTTTCGCCTCCAAAATAACTACTCCAAATTATGTTTTGTAAAGAATTGTCAAGCTTTATAACAACTCCATCTATCGGTCCTCCTCCATAAGTAGGCTGAAATGGACTACCCACAATTGGAAAATCAGTTGACATAGTACAACTTACTATGTAGATATTATTGTTTGCATCAATGTCAATCTCCCCACGAACTTCGTCCGCATAATTGTATTTCAATACGTTCAACGGACAGGTAACACTGGTAAAGTTTAACCCATCATTTCCAGTTCCTCCTATGAAAGTAGATGCTAATAGGTTTGCCCCATCAGATGAGAGATTGGTTGCAATAATGTCAACGCCATTTGGATAATTCGCACCTAATCCACTCATTAAGCTTAGTGCCGGCCCCCCATTGAAAACAGTGTCATAAGCCCCCACCGAAACCGGGTAATCAAAGGAACTAGTTGTACCCAAAATAAATAGTTCATCCAGGGAATTGACTATTAAACTGTGCGGAAGTTCATCGCTACTTCCACCAATGTAGGTTGAATAGATAAGAAATGTTCCGGAAGTGTCGAATTTTGAAATAGCGATGTCAATCCCTAACCCAAGACCGTCTCCACCATTATGAGTAACATCATATGCGCCTAGAGTAGTTGGGTAGTTAATGCCAAATGAAGAGCTCGCTGAATACAAAAAGCCCTTAGAATCAAAAGTAGCAGAGTAACCAAAATTGTCTGCTATCGACCCAGAATACGTAGAGAATATTAACGTTGGGTCAATTGTTAATTCTAACGAAGTGTCATATCCATCAGGAAATTCAAATGATACGGTGTTGTCTTTCAAAACGTATTTACAGGCAACCTTGGTCTTAACGCCATTTACCATTTGATATGCATACGGCTCATCTTCAATTATGTGATTTACATCCGTGTATACGTGTAGTTTGTTGTTTTTAATTGCCACTGAGTTTGCACCTTCATAATTCAATTCAATTTGACTTGGATCTGCATTTGCCTGAACAATAAAGTCATATTTCAAGTTGAAAATTTTAGAATAGAACTGCATGTCTATTCCATCATATAGATTTTCATACCGAACTCGATGGTATCCATATGCGTTTGACGCCCAATTCGAACGGTCACTTGAAAGGAAGTAATTGTAGTATTCTGGAGTTTTTGAAGCGCTTGAAATTTTATAGTCTTCATTCATTCCAACGAAATTCACTTTGTATGCGTGGTAACGCATTGGTTTAGTGTTTTTCGGTAAAGATTTATCATAATGTGATTGAACAAATCGGTTCATTTGTTCCCCATCGATTAGATTAAATAAAATCCCATCATTTTCTAGATATAGATGACCGCATCTAAGATCACTCCGAAACTCAATGTTATCATCCCACTGGCCATTGTTTTCAATAAACTTGAACCCAGCAAGTTCCTCTTGTCCATAAGAAAAGACGGATGCGGCCGAGATGATTGAAATAACTAGAAAAAATATGAACTTCTTCATTGTATGCAAGATAAAAATAAATGCTTTTAATTCCCTGTTTGTGCAACATCCATATGAATCGAATAATAATCCTGTATAAATGCAGACATACAATAGACGCGATTTTAACCGAATAGTTTGTTCTAAATTCAGGTATGAGTTAAAAATTGTAAATTGAAGGGTGCTTAAACACTATCACATATTGCAAGTCAACCCTGGTGCTACGGAGGTAGAGATAAAAAAAGCATATCGAAAACAGGCATTAAAATATCATCCGGATCACAACCCTAGTGCGAAAGCACAGGCAAAATTCATTCAAATAAAAGAAGCCTATCAAGCCTTGCTTGTTTCTCATAAAGATGACACTCGAAAATTGACGGCCATGGAAATGGCAGATGCAATAGAGAAAAAAATGCAGGATGAGAAAAAGGAGAGAATGAAAGCTTATGTAAGGAAGATGCGAGAAAAAGAAGAAGCCGACCTCGTCAATTCCATTCATTATAAAATCTTAGTGAAAATTCAAAGAGGAATAGCTTATGTCACCGTTATCCTTGCCATCTCTATGATTTTAATCCCTGTTTTGTCCTTCATTTTTGAATATGGGACGCCAGAATTAAACGCATATCGAATATCTAGCTTCATACTAATTGCCGTGCTAGGCGGTGGAATTATGTATGGAGGAATTTACTTGGTAAAGCAAAAGAACCGATAACATTTTATCGCAGTCTGAAAATTCTTTTCACTGAAGTTGTACCTTTCGCAAATCTTAGCATTGTACCTAAAGAATTAAATACACTTTTAAGTGGAAGGAAGTAAATCTAGCAATCGTTTACCAAATGAGAAAGTTCTCATTGCTGCGGCAAAGGTGAACCCTGCTAGATTTGCTCCTTTATATGAATTCTACTATAAACCGATCTTTATTTTCATCTTCAAAAAGGTAAGAGATGAGTTTACTGCTGAAGACATTGCGTCTAAAGTTTTTCTAAAAGCCTTATTGAATATTAAAAAATACCAAGATCGTGGTTGGCCATTTTCTTCTTGGCTGTATCGAATTGCCTCTAATGAGGTAAACATGCACTACAGAAACTCGAAAAAAATGACAACTGTGGAGATAATGGAAACCGATGTTATAACTTTAATGGATGAGATTAAAGAAGGTAACGAAGTAAATAGGCAAGAATTAGTTATTAAATGCCTGGCAGAATTGCCGTTACCGGTATCTCAATTAATAGAGCTTAGGTTTTTTGATAGAATGTCTTTCAGAGAAATTGGGGAGGTTCTTGGAGTAACTGAGGGTAACGCTAAAATTAGAGTATATAGAGCGCTCGATAAACTGAAAAAAGTTGTTGGAGGGCATGCCACATGAAACAGTATAAAATAAATAGAAGCAAAGTCGAGAACTTGCCTTCGGATGAAATGATAGCTAAGCACAAGAGCTTTAATGGATTTCAGGCTAGGTACAAAGACGTGGTGAAGCGAAACAAGATTCCGCTTTATAAGAATAAGAAAATGTTTTTATTTCTATTGTTGGTTGGACTGATTGCTTATTTAGTTGCCACTGAATGGGGTGAGGAAGAAGTTGATGCGGACGGAAATCCAATTGAACAAACGGATGAGACTGGGCATTCGACCCAAGGTAAATAGTTCGAAATCGCCCAAATTATGGGCGATTAAACTTTTTTTCAGAAAAGTTTGTACCCTTTTATAAAAATCACATTGTACGTATTGAAGCAAGGATGAAAATCCGAATTCTCACAACAGTTTCTTAGGAAATTGAATTCGGTAAAGCGCCTGCGGGGAATCATCTTGAATCAAGATAGTTTTTTGGTAGAGGTGGGCAGGCGTTTATTTTTTCTTAATGATTTCTTTTTCAGAATTAACTGACTTATTCAGAAGGGAATCGCTTTGTCAAAAAACTAACCAGTTGCTTGATGTTTATATCAACCAACATAAATCTAAATAAGATGGCAGGACAAAAAGAAACACCCAGACAGAAAATGATAGGACTAATGTATTTAGTGCTAATGGCGATGTTAGCATTAAATGTTTCCAAAGACATTTTAGACTCATTTGTACAAGTGGACAAAAGTCTATTAGAGTCGATCGAGAATTCAAATTTAAAAACTGATCAGTTATATGCTGATATAGAAATGTCGAAACAATATGATCCTGTCAGAGCTGGAGAGGCTTATGATAAAGCTCATAACGTAAAAGGCAAAGCCTCAGTAATGATCGAATACATTGAAGAATTGAAAAAAAGACTGATGGTTGAAACGGATGGATTGCCGAGTTCAGTGGGGGACACGTTACAACTTGAAAACGTGAATGCAAAAGATAATTTTGACGTTTCTACACATATAATGATCGGATTGTCGGATGATGGATCAGCCGGAGTAAGTTCTGAGTTAAAGCGCAAAATTGAGTCTTATCGCACAGAATTAATTGGTTTGTTACCAGAGGAAGATCAAGAGAACGCCAATATTGGATTAGTACTTAAAGGCGGTGTAGAAGATGGGCAAAAACTAAACTGGGAAATGAATACATTCTACCATACCACTTTAGCGGCTACCATCGTTCATCTGACCAAACTTCAAAATGACATTAAAAATGCCGAATTGGATGTAGTTAGCAAAATCTATGCGACTGTGGGTAAAGTGGATATCCCATTTGATACGGTAGCACCTAAAGTAGTAGCACCTACAAATTACGTGTTAGTGGGCGAAGAGTATAAGGCAGACGTTTTTCTTGCAGCATTTAATAAAACAAAAGACCCAAAAATTACTATTAACGACAGTGATATTCCAGTTAGAAATGGTCTTGGGCAGTATAGTCTTAAAACGAGTAAAGAAGGACCTGTTACTTACAACGGGACAATTGAAGTGGAAACCAATTCAGGTGAATTGAAAAAATTCCCATTTGAATCCAATTACATTGTTGCCCGGCCTGCGTTAACTGTATCACCTACCAAAATGAACGTTTTATACATTGGATTAACAAATCCGGTTAGCGTTTCTGTTCCAGGTGTTGCCGTTGGAAATATGTCGGTCAGTATATCCGGAGGAGGGAATAAAATTAGCTCAAGTGGAAGCGGGAATTTTAAAGTTAATTTAGCTAGAAACAGCCCGTCAAGCGTTAATGTGTCGGTAACTGCTACCATGCAAGATGGCTCTAAGAAAAGTATGGGCAGTGTTCCTTTTAGAGTAAAACGATTACCAAAGCCAACGCTAAAAGTGTTAGGAAAAACAACAGACGGGGTCATTTCCAAAGGGAAATTAATTCAGCTTAAAGTTGCCAAAGCAGTATATCCAAACTTTGAGTTTGACGTTACTCCAGAATCGAAAGGATTTGAGGTAACACTTTACCGAAACGGGAAAGAGGCTTTTAGTAAAAAATCAACTGGAAAGGGAGTGCCGATGGCCATAAGAAGGGCTCTAAAATCAATGAAGTCTGGAGATAGAATCGTATTCTCTTATGCAAAAGCAAAAGGGCCAGATGGAGTAACTCATGATATCAACGGCCTGACTTTAAAAGTCAAATAGCAATGTGTTTAATAGTGAAGATCATGGATCAATTTATATTCCGCTAATCGATCTCTGTTTCGAATTATTAGATAAAAAAAAGCCTCTTAACCAGAAAATTAAGAGGCTTTTTAGTTGTTTAAATTTCTATTTGATAATTTGAATTCTGTCTACTCGTAATCCAGATTGATTGGCAATCTGAACAAGGTATTGACCGTTAGCATAACTTGATAAATCAATCGTGTTAACTGATCCGTTTATTACTTGGCGAGATAACACCTTACCAGTCATATCCATAATCGAAACGTTAAATTGATCAACAGACACGCTGTTAACGATATTCAATATTCCGTTTGTTGGATTTGGATATAGCGAAAGTTGAGGTAATTTGTTTTCTTCAATACCTACAGTAATACTTATGGTTTGAGAAACTGTATCTGCACATCCTAGTGCATTCCATACGATTTGTTCTACTACGAAGGCACCATTACTTGGAAATACAAATGTAGTATCCATGGCCATTGATGATCCACTTCCTCCGAAATCCCAAGATCCTCCGGAACCTCCAGTACTTGTATTAGTGAAGACTACAGTGTCATTACTAACAACGTATGTAAACCCTGCGGTTGGAACTGCAATGACCATCACTGAATCAGTGTGACTAACAGAACAGGTACTTGTCCAGCCAGTCATGTTAATGGTATGTAGAACTGTATAATTTCCAGGAGTCGTGTAGACGTTGCAGACGGTATCACCTGTTCCCGTATTTCCATCTCCAAAATCAGAAATAGGTGATGCCGAAGTATTTACATTTAAAAATCTACTATTAAATAAAGAAGAGATACTATCTAATTCGATACAAACCAGATCTCCGGTACAAGCGGAGTCTCTTGAAATCTGAGACTCGATACTAAGATCATATGAAACGATTGGTTCAAGCAGGTAGTCAAAATCCCAAGCAGAGCCAGTTTGTAAGTACCACTTTACCCATGCTGCAGCACTACCATCGTCATAATAAACTGCACTCAGAATTTCTCCTGCCCCATCGTTAAAGGCTCCACTATTTTTATACACTCCAAAACTTTCTGAGCCACTTCCAGAAGCGTCCAAAGAGACATAAAAATCTCTATCAATAACTATAGGAGTCGACCAGGTCACGCATCTTTTAAAATCGGTAAATGGAGAGCCTGAGCCAATAGGTACAGTGTCAAAAGCGGATGCAATAATAGTGGAAGGAAGACTGTCAGCAGCGACTTCATGCATGTTCAACGTGATGTTAACTGGACCACTTCCACCTGGCGCATTGTATGCATAATAGCACATGCCGTACACTGTAATGGTGTCCGTGGTATTATATCTTTGCGCAATTTCATTGTAGAATACGGCATCGTTAACTGTTGCCGCTTCAGGAAATGTTGTCTTACTTAAAGTGTAAAGTAGCGTATCGTTTCCGCATGCTGTTAGGGCTTTCGTCTCAAAGCTATAAGCATTATTTGCTGAGTTCAAATTAGCTGGAACGGCATTATTAAATTGGCCGAAAGATAATTTGGTGATTAATAGCCCTATAAATAAGGCCATGAAGTAATGTATTCTCATTTGGTTCGTTTTAGTTGGTGTGTCAATAGGTTACTACGAATATATAAGAACTAGGTTACCCCATAGTACCTTGTTTTCCCAACGTAGCTAAATCACTGATTAACGTAATGAAATACTTCTTGAAATTATGCCTTACTTGACTACTCCCATAGACGTAAACTTGTCTATTCGCTCCTGAATTCGCTTGTCTGACTTCTGCTTTCCTAAAGCCGTTAAGTTCTTTTTCAAAACTGTTTTTAGCTTTCGAGACATTGCTTCAGGGTCTGCATGAGCCCCGCCCATTGGCTCTTTGATGATACCATCAATTAGCTTGTTGCCCAACATATCTTTGGCCGTTAACTTTAACGCTTCTGCTGCTTGTTCTTTATAGTCCCAGCTTCTCCAAAGAATGGAAGAACAAGATTCTGGCGATATAACACTATACCAAGTGTTTTCTAGCATCAACACCTTATCACCAATGCCAATTCCTAACGCACCACCAGAAGCACCTTCTCCTATGATCACGCAGATAACAGGTACTTTTAAGATCATCATTTCGTAAAGGTTTCTAGCAATTGCTTCACCTTGTCCGCGCTCCTCAGCCTCTAATCCAGGGAATGCTCCCGGAGTATCAATCAAACAAACGATAGGCTTGTTAAATTTTTCGGCCAATTTCATTAATCGTAACGCCTTTCTATATCCTTCAGGATTAGGCATTCCAAAATTTCTATGTTGTCTTTGTTTTGTGTTTCGTCCTTTTTGTTGGCCAATAAACATTACTGTTTGGCCATCAATTGATCCGAATCCACCAACCATTGCTTTATCATCACCAACATTTCGATCTCCATGAAGCTCTCTGAAATCTCCTCCAGTTATTGCTTGAATGTAATCCAACGTGTATGGACGTTCAGGATGTCGAGATAATTGAACTTTCTGCCATGGCGTGAGTTGTCCATGAATTTCTTTGCACTTTTCCTCAAGCTTAATGTTAAGCTCATCTAATGTTTTTTCAACATCAACTCCACCTTTCTCTGCGATTCCTTCAGCTTGCTCAATTTGATCAAGGAAGTCTTTAATCGGCTCTTCAAAATCTAAAAAAACTGTTTGCTTAGTTTCCATTGTATGAGTTATAAAAACAGTGGCGCAAGTTACATAAAATGTGACTTAGATTGCCTAGTACCATAGAAAAATCACCTTCTTTCCCTGAGGTAAAATATAAAAGTGATTAGTCCAAAAATAATATTGGACGCCCAGACCGCAATTAATGGAGGGAGTCCCGCATTGGTGGATGCTACAGATGTGACTTTAGAGATAAAGAAAGATATTGCACCAATAGCTAATCCAACAATTAAATTTATTCCAATTCCGTTTCTTTTCTTTTTATATGAAATGCAAACCGCTAGAATCACCAAGATAAAAACGGAGAACGGGGTTGCGGTTCTGTTGTAGATCTCTACTTCTGAAAGGGCAACATTTCCAGATCCTTTTTCGTCTTCTTCGTCTCGGTATTTCATCAGTCGAGGCGTTTCCATAGTTGTTGTTGATTCTGCTCTTCTGCCCAGGTCAGGCCCGTTAAAAGAGAAAGTCGTGTCTAATTTCTTGCCCCTGACTAGTGTTTCACCATCTAATCCAATTTCACGAATGAAATAATCTCTTAAAGCCCATTTTCCCGAAGAGCTATCACCATGCGCTGTGGAAGCCTGTAAGTCATAATATTTCACATTCTTTCCATCAACTTGTTTAAACTTTTTAACCGAAAAACGAGTTGCTTGATTGGTTTTAATATTAAATGTGGAATAGTAAACTACGGTTCCTGACTCCATCTCCAAGTACCTTTGCGACTTTAACGACTCATAGTTGGTATAGGCATTCTCGTATTGGAGTTTTTTGTAATTGGAACGCGGAACCACAAAGTGGCCCATGTAAAGTAATAAAGCAACTAATAGGCCGGACGCCAGCATGTATGGTCTTAATAGTCTGTTGAAACTAAACCCTCCTGATAAAATTGCAATATTTTCAGAGCGACTAGCCATTCTAGAACAAATCCAGATTGCAGCAAGAAAAATAACCAGCGGACTAAGTAAATTGATAATCCACATTGCAAAATGCTGCGTGTATTGATCTAAAATTGCAATGGGTCCAAGTTCACTTTTAACGAAGTCTTGAAGTTTTTCAGACATGTCAAAAACAACAGCAATAATTGCGAAAAGGGAAATGATGAAAATGAAAGTCCCAAGGAACTTTCTAATAATATATCGATCTATTATTTTCAATTATAATCTTGTAGCTAACTTCACTACCATCTCGTTTTTCCAGGCTTTAAATGTGTCATTTTCAATATGCACTCTGGCTTCTCTAACTAACCATAAATAGAACGATAAATTGTGGATACTAGCAATTTGTGCGCCTAACATTTCGTTTGAGTGCACCAAATGTCTTAGGTATGCTTTAGAGTACGCTTGGTCAACATAAGAGTCACCGTCCGGATCGATTGTCGAAAAATCCTTATACCATTTTTTGTTTCTAATGTTAATCATACCATTCCTAGTAAATAACATTCCATTTCGAGCATTTCGAGTTGGCATTACACAGTCAAACATATCTACACCTCGATCGATATTTTCTAAGATGTTAATAGGAGTCCCAACACCCATTAAATAACGAGGTTTATTCTCGGGAAGAATATCACATACCAGCTCTGCCATCTCATACATTTCATGATCTGGTTCTCCAACAGACAGTCCACCGATGGCATTTCCATCCCTGTTTTGTGCAGCAATAAATTCGGCCGATTTTATTCTTAGATCTTTGTATACCGAACCTTGAACGATAGGGAATAAGGATTGTTTATAGCCATATTTTTCTTTGGTGCCATCAAATTGGTTAATGCACCTTTCCAGCCATCGATGGGTCATATCAAGAGATTGGTATGCATAGTCATATTCGCATGGGTACGGGGTACACTCATCGAAAGCCATAATGATGTCAGCACCAATGGTGCGTTGAATGTCCATTACGTTTTCAGGAGAGAAAAGATGCTTCGAACCATCTATATGGGAAGCAAAAGTTACTCCCTCTTCTTTAATCTTTCTTGTATTTGATAAAGAATAAACTTGATATCCTCCAGAGTCTGTCAACATCGGACGATCCCAGCCATTGAACTGATGTAATCCTCCTGCTTCTTCAATAACCTCAAGTCCCGGTCGTAAATAAAGGTGATAAGTATTACCCAGTATAATCTCGGCTTGAATATCAGTTTTTAATTCTCTTTGATGAACAGCTTTAACTGTACCTGCCGTTCCAACAGGCATAAAGATTGGTGTTTCAATCTTTCCGTGGGCAGTTTCTAGTGTTCCTCTTCTAGCTTTACTTCCGTTAGAAGTGTGATGAAGCGTGAAGTTCATAAACTCAACAGTGTTAATAATTACGAGTACGCCAAATATAGTATATAAAGGATTAGGATATTTTTGATTATCTTAATAAGATAGAATGACGCTATTTGGCATAAAACTTACTTTTGAACTTGTAGTCCTGGCAATCTTTGCCCTGACCCTGCTTATTCAGTTGTTTTATTTCCTGTTCTTTTTTATTCGATTGACGTTCTTTAAAAATAAAACGAACGAAACATCTTATCCTCCTGTAACGGTAGTGATTGCGGCAAGGAATGAAGAGAGCAATTTAGTTCTTAATCTTCCTAAAATATTTGAGCAAGATTATCCGGAGTTTCAAGTTGTTGTGGTAAACGATCGATCTTGGGATGAGACAGGTGATGTCTTAAGAGCTTTTCAATCGAGATACGATAATCTTCATGTCGTAAATATTCAAGATTCTGAAAATTATGCGCACGGTAAAAAATTGGCCGTAACGTTAGGAATTAAGGGAGCCAAACACGAAAACTTATTGTTCACTGATGCTGATTGTTGCCCTGCTTCCGACCAATGGATCAAGAAAATGGCCATTTCTTTTCAGAAAAAATCATTGATTTTAGGATACAGCCCTTACAGAAAGCAAAAAGGAATTTTAAATAAGTTGATTCGTTTTGATGCGGTTAACATTGGGGTTCAATACTTATCTTTTGCTTTGGCTGGGATTCCATATATGGGAGTAGGAAGAAATATGTCATACCGCAAGGATTTATTCTTTAGTGTTGGCGGCTTTCGATCTCATTATCATGTAGCCTCTGGAGATGATGATCTTTTCGTTAATGAGGTGGGCAAGAATTCTGAGGTAAACGTAATGTTTGAGCCTGAGTCGCAGATGGTAAGTAAACCAGAAGAAAGCTTTGCAAAGTGGTTGACGCAGAAGAGAAGGCACTTTACTACGGCAAAACATTACAAAGGGTCACATAAAATATTTTTAAGTCTTTACCCAGGCAGTTTACTGTTGTTTGTGCTGACTTTAGCGATGTTGTTATTCACTAAGTTGTGGCTAATTGCGTTGATTGGCTTTGGTTTTAGGGTCTTAATACAATTATTAATATTAAATAAACCAATGAGAGTTTTGGGAGGGAAGGATCTGGTTTTCTTAACACCGTTCATAGAATTAGTTTTCTTAATTCTTAACCCTATCATATATTTTTCTAATTTCATAATAAAACCAACGAGATGGAGCTAGGTGATCACCTATCAGATAAGGCGAAGAAAGATTATAAATTAGTGAAGTTGGCAGTTGATACTGGAGATCAACAAGCATATGCTGAGCTAATGGGGCGTTATAGGGATTCAATTTACTTCATGCTGCTCAAGATGGTTAATAACCGTGACGATGCAGATGATTTAACCATAGAGGCTTTTGGTAAAGCCTTCAGTAGATTGCACCAATACACTCCTAATTACGCTTTCTCAACTTGGTTGTTTAAAATAGCATCAAATAATTGCATCGATTTTATTAGAAAAAAGAAAAAGCACATCATGTCTATCGATAATCCAATCGGAGGAGGAGAAGATGGTGAAGGGGTTAAAATTGATATTAAGTCCACCGATAAAGACCCTGAAGAAAAGGCTATTCAAGCGCAGAAGGTAAAATTGATGCACGAAGTAGTGAAAAAATTGAAACCTCGGTATCGTGAGTTAATCGAGCTAAGATATTTCAAGGAACTTTCCTATGAGGAAATCTCGCAAGAGCTAGACATTCCGTTAGGGACCGTGAAGGCTCAATTATTTAGAGCCCGGGAATTTCTATCTAATTTGCTGAAACATCGCAAAGACAGTATTTAAATCTTCTAATTGGAACAAGTAAAAAAGTATTTTCCAGATCTAACTGAAGTTCAGTTGGAACAATTGAGCAAGCTTAAAAGTTTGTACGAAGAATGGAATGCGCAGATCAATGTGATCAGTAGAAAAGATATTGATAATTTCTATGAACGACACGTGCTTCATTCTCTTGCAATTGCCGAAATGATGCAATTCAAAAAAGGCACCAAAATTCTAGACGTTGGCACTGGTGGTGGATTTCCAGGTATTCCGCTAGCCATCTTGTTTCCTGAGTCAAGTTTTCATCTGGTTGATTCTATTGGGAAAAAGATCAAGGTAGTTAAGGAAGTGGCAAAGGCATTAAACCTTTCGAATGTTACTGCCCAGCATGAACGTGCTGAGCAAGTAAATGGGAAATTTGATTTTGTTGTAAGTAGGGCAGTAACGAGGATGAACAAATTCATTCCGTGGGTTCAAAGTAAGATTCTTCAAGAGGATCAAAATATTCTGCCGAATGGAATACTTTATTTAAAAGGGGGCGACCTTCAGGCCGAACTTTCAGAAATAAATCAGGACTATGATGTTTTAGATCTGACTGATGTGTACGAAGAGGAGTTTTTTCAAACTAAAAAGGTAGTCTATGTGCGATTAAATTTGATGTAATTATTCAAATTGAAGTTCGCTCAAATGTCTATAAGTGCCGTTGTCAATTCCAATTAATTCTTCGTGATTTCCTTGCTCTGAAACTAGACCATTTTCAATTACTAGAATCTTATCTGCGTTTCTAATAGTAGACAAACGATGAGCAATTACAAATGAAGTTCTTCCTGACATAAGTCTATCCAGAGCCTCTTGAACCAAATGTTCTGATTCAGAATCTAAAGAGCTTGTTGCCTCATCTAATATTAATATTTTAGGATCTTTTAGCACGGCCCTTGCAATCGCAATCCGTTGTCTTTGACCACCAGAAAGTTGAATACCTCTGTCTCCAACCAAACTATCCATTCCATCCGGGAACTTGTCGATAAACTCCAACGCATTTGCTTTATTCGCTGCCTCAGTTATTTCCTCTTCCGTTGCGCTTGTTTTTCCATACGCAATATTCTCTCTTATCGTTCCAGAATAGAGAATAACGTCCTGAGGAACAATTGCCATTTGATTTCTAAGCTCACTTAATTTAAAGTCGCTCGACTTTTGACCATCGAATTCGATGCTTCCTGAAGTAGGCTCATAGAAACGTAATAATAAAGAAGAGATCGTAGATTTTCCTGCTCCACTTGGTCCTACAATGGCAATTTGCTCTCCGGCATTTACTTCAAAATTAATCCCGCTTAAAACTGGCAAATCGGCTCTAGTTTCATATGAAAACTGAACATCTTTAAAGACAACTTTGCCTAATAATTCAATATTGTCAATTTTGGTGTCGAGAACAACATCTTCAGATTCTTCGTCAAGAATTTCTAATAATCTTTCAGTCGCACCAACCGCCTTTTGAAGACTTGCAAATAAGTTCGAGACACCACCAAATGAAGCCCCTATCATTATCGTGTAAAGCAAGAACTGATTAAACTGTTGATTACTAATTCCACCGTTTTCTGGGCCTAATTGAACCATGCTTACGCCTTGCCAAATAACCATTACCACGCTACCAAACATCACCAGTATGACAAATGAGGCGAAAATACCTCTATATAATGATGCTTTAATGCCTAGTCTTTTAATTTCATTTATGGCAGTGCCATATTTTCTAAGTTCAAATTGCTCATTCACATAGGTCTTAACGTTTTTAATACCCATGAGGGCATCGAGAATTAGGCTGTTTGAATCGGCCGTTGCGTCCTGAGCTTTTTTGGAGAATTTTCTAATAAACTTACCAAAGACAACAGCGGATATGGCTATAACTGGCACCACGGCCAACATGATTAAAGCTAATTTGGGAGATACGAATGCAATAAAAGTAACCCCAACTACTATTGTAAGAATCTGCCGAATGAATTCAGCTATTGTTGTATTGAATGTTTCAGTAAGTAAAGCAATGTCTGAAGACACCCTGCTTTGAAGTTCTCCAATTTTGTTCTTATCAAAAAAGGAAGATGGTAGACATATTAACTTGCTAAATGAAGCTTTTCTAACATCCCTTAATGTGTTCTCAGTAACGCTTCCAAAAAGATAAATTCGCAAAAAACTAAAAAGCGCTTGAAATGCAAAGAGTATGATTAACAGTAACATCAATGCTGTGATGTTGTGAGAATCAAATAGATTGAACTCCTCTTGTTTTAAGTTATTGTCAGCTCCAAGTAACGATCCAAGTAGGCTTGGGAATATCAATGATGAGGTTGTCGAAACCAATAAGCATACCATTCCAATTGCGTACACGCCCCGGTACGGACGCATAAACTTGAATATTCGAATTGATTTTTTCCAACTCTCCTTCGATACCTTAATCCGTTCCTCTTTATTTCTTCCTCTTCCTCTCGCCATTGGGCGGCTAATTTAAACTAATTGAGTAAACTAGATTGTCACAGAACTGTTTTTAAATGGGTCTTTCTGAAATTATTTTCAGAAAAGATTGTCTTTGGTTTTTGAGAAGTCATAAAAACTTCTATTTTTGCAGTCCGATTTCAGAGAATGATGAATTTTCGATTCGGAGATTAACAACAGATAAAAAAGCATACGATGCCAAAAAGAACGTTTCAGCCCTCGAATAGAAAGAGAAAGAATAAGCACGGATTTAGAGAAAGAATGTCTTCTAAAGCTGGAAGAAAAGTGCTTAACGCAAGAAGAAGAAAAGGTAGAAAGAAGCTTTCTGTTTCTAGCGAGTCTAGACCAAAGAGATAATAATCTCTACGATATTAAAAAAGCCTCAACTTCCGTTGAGGCTTTTTTTTATGCCATATTTTTAATGTGATAGCTATAAACTAAGATGTAGCAACTTCATCTTTAGCGTAAAAAGTGGTCCCTGCAGCAGCCATTCTTCTTAATAAAGGACTGCATCTATATCTGTCTTCCAAATATTCGGAATGAAGTTTATCAAGAATTGTTACACAATTATTAATTCCTTTTTCATCCGCCCAGGCTAAAAGTCCTTTCGGATAATTAACACCTTTAGTCATCGCTAGATCTATATCTTCTTTAGATGCGATATTTAAATAAAGTGCATCTGCTGCTTCATTAATAAGCATAGCTAATATTCGTTCTAAAATCTGACTTCCTAATTCCAAATCTTTATTAGGTTCTGGCCTTGTTGCCTCGGCAGAATAGTCAAAATAACCCCTTCCGGATTTCCTACCCAGCCAACCAGCTTCAGAATGCCTTTTCTGTGTAAAAGAAGGTTTATACCTTGGGTCGTAGTAGAAAGCAGCGAATACGGTTTCAGTTACCGTGTAGTTAATGTCATTGCCAATAAAATCCATTAACGTAAATGGTCCCATTCTGAAACCGCCAAGCTCCGTCATTACCCAGTCTATAGTCGAGAAATCTGCATACCCTTCTTCGTAAATTCGAAGCGCTTCCCCGTAGAAAGGTCGTGCCACCCTGTTTACAATAAACCCTGGAGTGTCTTTTGCTAATACCGTTACCTTTTTCCAACTATTAATAAGATCCCGTGCTAAAAGTGTGGTTGCTTGGGATGTTTGTATTGCTGGAATAATTTCAACCAAAGGCATTAATGGAGCTGGATTGAAAAAGTGAATTCCAATTACACGGCTCGCGTCTTTGCAAGAAGCCGCAATGGCTGCTACGGATAATGAAGAAGTGTTAGTTGCGAGAATGGTTTCTTCGCTACATATTTCTTCTAAACTTGAGAATACGAATTGTTTAATTTCTAAATTTTCAATTATAGCTTCAATGACAATTCCGCACTGTGAAAATGCTTCCATGTTATTAGCATAGGATATTCTACCTTGAATTGAATTTGACTCTTCTTCAGTGACTCGTCCTTTTTCTACCAAACGCCCCATGATCTTGGTAAGTTTGGATTTCGAAAGTTCCAAGGCGTCAGTTTTGGTGTCAAATAAAATTACCTCGTGCCCAGATTGAGCTGCAACCTGTGCGATTCCTGACCCCATGGATCCAGCTCCTAATACTCCTACTTTCATCATTTTCCGCTATAATTTGGTTTTCTTTTCTGTAAAAATGCGTTTACGCCTTCTTTATGATCAGCCGTTGCCCCAGCTTCTTCTTGAAGGTTTCGTTCAACAACCAATTGATCTTCAAGAGAATTGAACATCGCTTGATTTAATGCTCTTTTGGTTAATCCAAATCCTTTTGTCGGGCGAGTGGCAAGATCAGCAGCGAAGTTAAAGGCCATTTCTTGAAGTAATTCGTCAGAAACCACTTCATAAATCATTCCCAACTGTTTTGCTTCTTCAGCTTTAACTTTGTTCGCTAAAAACATTTGAGCAGTTGCACGTTGCATTCCTATTAGTCGAGGCAGAAAAAAGGTCCCACCACTATCTGGTATTAAACCAATGTTACTAAATGATTGGATAAATGAGGCGGATTCACCAGCAAAAGTAATGTCACAAGCAAAGGCAATATTAGCTCCAGCACCAGCCGCAACTCCATTTACTGCACCTATAATTGGTTTTTCTATCGACCTTAATTTCGTAATAATCGGATTGTAAGTATGGTCTACGATTTCACCTATGGTAGGAGCGCCTTCGGCAATGGCCTCAGCTAAATCTTGCCCTGCACAAAATGCACGGCCATTTGCTGAAAATACAATTGCTCTAATTGAATCGTCATTTTCACATGTTTGCAACGCCTCCTGTGTTTCCTTCGCCATCGCGTAGTTGAAACTATTTAATACGTCTGGGCGATTTAATTTGATAATTCCAACTCCCTGTTTTTTCTCGAATTCAATATTATTGTATGACATTTTTTATAAGCATTTAAAGTAGTCGAATGGCTCTAAACAATCCTCACATTTATACAATGCCTTACATGCAGTTGATCCGAATTGACTAACTAATTTTGTGTTTTTTGATTTACATTGAGGGCATGGTACCACCTTAGCTTCTCCAAATAAAGTTTGTTTGTCAGATGAAGATCCAACAGGCGGAGCTATTCCATACTCTTCTAATTTTATTTTTCCTTCTTCACTAATCCAATCTGTTGTCCATGCCGGAGAAAGGGTGGATTCAATTTGAAATCCAGTAATACCGTTTTCTGATAAAGCCGTTTTTATATCCTCAGTAAAAACATCCATTGCCGGACATCCACTATAGGTAGGAGTTATAGTGATTACTTTATTTATTAAGTCGATTTCTCTAATAATTCCCAAGTCAAGAACACTTAAAACCGGAACTTCCGGGTCAAATACATTTGATAAGATTTCCTTAATTCGAGACTCGTTAATAATCATAGAATGGTCAAAAATATTTTTCGCCAATTGTCTTCCTCAATAATGGTAAGAACTGGTCTTTACAAAGCTACGTAAAAAATGCCCTGAAGAAACCCAAAATGAATTTCAGTGTAGCAAATTCAATATGGGTTAACTCGATTAAACAGTAAAAATATTTGGCTATTTACATAGATAGCCAAACATAAAAAGGCAATTACAACCTTTTGCCATATAAAGCACTGAGTCATTTGTATTATATTTGAACCTAAATTTGTAGGATGGGAAAGTTTCATAAACTGTTGGTAAGCGAGGTAAGAAAGGAAACTGCTGATACTGTATCTGTTGGGTTTAATGTACCAGATAATTTAAAATCGGATTTTGAGTTTGCTCCTGGTCAATATTTAACTTTCAAAAAAGAATTCAATGGTACGGAGATTAGAAGATCCTATTCTATTTGCTCTAGTAAATCAGAAGAATTGATTCGGGTTGCAGTAAAACAGATTCCAAATGGATTATTTTCATCTTATGCGAACGAATCTTTAAAGACTGGGGATAGCCTAGACGTAATGGCGCCTGACGGATCGTTTTGCCCGGTAAACATTGATACAGAAATCAAAAATTACTTTTTGGTGGCGGCAGGAAGTGGAATTACTCCTTTATTATCTATTGCTAAATCTATATTAGAGCAAGGTGAGGGAACCATTACCTTATTATACGGTAATAAGAATCGTGAGTCTGTTATTTTCAAAGATCAAATTGACATTATTCTTAATCAGTACGCTAATAGATTTAAGTTAATTAGTGTTTTTAGTAATGAATCTAGTGCTGAGTATCAAGGAAGAATTGACAAAGATAAAATAGCTCAGTTCGGAAAATCCTTAATTGATTATAACAAAGTTGATTCGGCTTTTATATGCGGCCCAGAACAAATGATTTTTCAAGTTTCTGAGCAGTTAGAACAAGAGGGGATGAATAAATCTAATATTCATTTCGAACTTTTCACTACTCCTGTGGCAACCTCTGAGACCGAAGTTGAAGTAGATCGACAGGATGCTGAAATGACGGTGATTGTTGATGATGACGAGTACGAATTTACAATGACTTCACAATTTGACAGTATTCTTGATGCTGCAATGGATGCAGGTGCAGATGTGCCGTTTGCATGCAAAGGTGGTGTATGTTGTACTTGTAAAGCAAAAGTCGAAGAAGGTGAAGTTCATATGAAGGTCAATTATGGCCTAGAGGATTATGAAGTTGAAAATGGTTTTGTTCTTACCTGTCAATGTATTCCCGTTTCTGCTAACGTGGTTGTTAATTTTGACGTGAATAGCTAATTGAATTAGTAATAATTACCTAGAACTTCTTTTCATTCACTTTTGAATATATATTTGCATCCTAATTTGTAGAGGATGGGATTATTTAGTCGAAAGAAAAAAGAAGGTAAATCAAAGTATAGCGTTTCATTAACTGTAGCTGAGATAAATGAAGTTACTAGTGAATCTGTTTCCATTGGATTCAATATTCCTGATGAATTAAAATCTGATTTTTCTTTTATCGCAGGCCAATATATAACTGTGATTGCAACGGTTGGAGGCAGCGAAATAAGACGATCTTACTCAATTTGTTCCGATGAGGATGATGAAATACTTAGGATTGGTGTCAAAAGAGTGAAGAATGGTTTAATGTCAAACTTTCTTCCAGATCAGGTTAAAGTTGGGGATGTTTTAGAAGTGATGAAACCAGCCGGGAATTTCAAACTTGAAAATGCAAGTGGAAATTTCGTTTCGATTGCAGCGGGATCCGGAATAACTCCTGTATTGTCTCAAATGTATAAGTCTGCTAAATCAGGAGGGTCATATAAATTGTACTATGGAAATAATACAGTTGATTCAACAATGTTCAAGACTGACATTGATGGGTTGGTAAACGATAAAATTAAAGCGAATTACTATTACACAGAGCAAGGAGATAAGCAATTCACCAAGGAGGTGCTAAGCGAATTGATAAAATCTGACTTGGAATTACTTAAGGCGGATGGATTCTTTATTTGCGGACCAAGTCAGGTGATTGAAAACGCTCGAGACGTATTGAAGGAGTTTGGTGTTGCTGATGAGAAAGTTCATTTTGAACTTTTTGTTGCCGCTCCACCTGTCAAAAAATCCAAATCTGAAAAAGTTGGAAAAGGAAGCGCTAAAGCAAAGATTATACTAGATGGTGATGAATTTTCGTTAGATCTAGATAAAAAAGGTGATAGTATTTTAGATCAAGTTCTTGATGCTGGTTATGATGCTCCATATTCCTGTAAAGGTGCGGTTTGCTGTACTTGCAAAGCTTTGGTGAAAGAAGGTTCGGTCTCTTTAGATGCAAACTTTAGTTTGTCTGATGCCGAGCTAGAAGAAGGTTATATTTTAACTTGTCAGTCACATCCAACCAGCGATTCTATCGTGATAGACATGGATCAGGGTTAAAAGAATCAGTCATTTTTGTGTCACTTTTTTTCGTTTCGAATGGTTATATTAAGCCCTGAAAACTTGAAACATGAAAAAAACATTTACTCTATTAGCCACAATTTTACTAGGAAACCTTGCTTTTTCGCAAACTGTTGATTTAGGAAACCCGATCGGGTGGAATGCCAAAATCCCAAAATTAGCAGATAAAATTACGATGCCCGGATTCGATTTGAGTCTTGCACAATTTGAAGATTCCATTAATGATGCTAATAAAGTAGGGCCATGGAAGTTCGGCCATGAGTATGATGTGGATCTTGGACTAGATGATTCTGGTACTTGGTTTACATTACCAAACGGTGATCGATTGTGGAGATTAAACATTTCTACTCCTGGAGCATTGAGTCAAAACTTTGTTTTTGATAAGTTCAATTTGCCGGAAGGTGCATACTTAATGATGTATCCAAAGGATAAACATTATCATCACAATGCTTATACGTCTAAAAATAATAATGAAGCAGAAGTTTTAGGTTCTGCGGTTATAGATGGGGATGACGTAATTATTGAATATTTTGAACCAGCTAAAGTTGCTGGTCAAGGTGAATTAAATTTGGATTTGGTGATTCATGGATATCGCCAGGTTAATGTATTCTACAATCAAGCTGCAAAAGCTCTTAATTCATCAGGCAATTGTAATATTGATGTTGGTTGTCCTTTAGGCGTTGGCTGGGAAGATCAAATTAATTCAGTTGCAATGATTCTGACTGGGTCTGGTCTTTGCACTGGTGCTTTGATTAACAATACTTCCAATGATGAGACACCTTATTTTCTAACTGCAGATCATTGTGGATTTAATGCATCGTGGAATTTTAGATTTAACTGGATTAGTCCAAACCCTTCATGTGCGACAACAGCAAATAGCACTGATGTAACTGGAGGTTATGACGAAATTAACGGATGTTCGTTGAGAGCAAGTAACCCAGGAAGTGATATGGGCTTACTCGAATTGAACTCTTCTCCTCCTTGTACTTATACTCCGTTCTACGCTGGATGGGATAATTCGGATGCTACTACGGTGACTCAAGCTACCGGTATCCACCATCCGTCTGGAGATATTATGAAAATTTGTAGAGAAGACAACGCACCGTATCATCAGTCAGCGGCTGGTGCTCAAGTATGGTATATAGACCAATGGGAACAGGGAGTAACCGAGCCAGGGTCTTCAGGTTCTCCTTTGTTTGATCAAAATGGTAGAATCATCGGTCAGCTATACGGTGGGGCTGCCGCTTGTACCGGAGGTGGTTCTGGAACTTCTAATAACGGTCAATATGATTACTATGGAAGACTTGGTGTTTCTTGGACTGGCGGAGGTTCATCTTCAACAAGACTAAGTAACTGGTTAGATCCAACAGGATCTGGAGCTACAACTAACAATGGTTTTGACCCTTGTGGAGCTACTACTAACGATGATGCTGGAATTTCCTCCGTTGTTGATCCTGCTGGATTATCTTGTGGCACTACGATAGATCCTTCTATTACGTTAAGAAACTATGGGGCTAATACATTAACAAGCGTTGATATTGATTATGATCTTGATGGTGGAGCAACTTCTACATTCAATTGGACAGGTACTTTAACTTCTGGTTCGAATACTACAGTTACTTTACCTACCATATCAGTTTCACCAGGCAGCCATACTTTAAATGTGTCAACAAACAACCCGAACGCAACTGCGGATACGGATGGGTCAAATGATGCAGGTTCAACTACGTTCATCATGGGTAACATTAATGTAGATGTAAATATCACTACGGATTGTTGGGGAAGTGAAACGACCTGGTACATAACAGAGCAAGTGACTGGAGATACTTATGTTAGTGGAGGTCCTTATACTGATGTTGCGGGTGGAACAAGCGAAAATTCTAATTTCTGTTTACCTGACGGCTGTTATACTTTCCATATTGATGATAGTTATGGTGATGGCTTGGCTGGAAATGGCGTTGGCTCATGCACGGTTGATGGAGATTATACGGTAGTGGATAACGATGCCGTGGCAACAGTAGTTACAATGCCAGTAGTTGACTTCGGAAATGGAACTACTCACGACTTTTGTGTAGGTTCAAATAGTGTGGATGAACTAAACCCTTTAAATAAGGTGTCATTCTACCCTAATCCAACTAACTCAGAATTGAATGTTCTTATTCCTTTCAGTGCTTCTAATGTTTCTCTTGTGTTAACTGACCTAACCGGTAAGGTGATCGCAACCAAGAAAATCAGTTCAGGAAACACCAGATTGGAACTGGAAGAGGTAGCGTCAGGATTATACCTTATACAGTTATCTTATAATAACTTTACGATTACTAAGAAGATCGAGAAACTATAAATAGGAATTCTAGCGGGTAGATTAGTTGATTTACTCGCTAGGCTTCTTATGTTTTGATTGAATCAAATAGTTAAGCTCAAACGAGCTATTACCATCATGAAGACAATTATTATCACTGGTGCCGGAAAAGGTATTGGAAAGGAAGTGGCCATTCGGTTGGCGGAAACGAATCAAGTATTTGCAATTTCAAGAGATGTTTCTAATCTGATTCCATCGAAAAATTTAGTTCCTATTGAATTTGATATTACGTCCAACTTGGATCTTTTAGTTCTGAAATTAAAAGATTATAAGCTAGAAAAACTAGACGTATTAATTCACAATGCAGGTGCACTTATTAATAAACCATTCGAAGAAATTACGGAAAACGATTTGACCTATATATATAAGGTAAATGTTTTTGCCCCTTTTTTACTAACTAAAATGTTTATTCCTGCTTTGAAAAAAGCAGAAAAAAGTCACGTTTTAAATATTGGAAGTATCGGAGGGGTGACAGGATCCTCTAAATTTCCTGGATTAAGCGCGTACAGTTCTAGTAAAAGTTCTTTGTCTTGTTTGGCAGAATGTCTTGCTGAAGAATATAAAAATGAGATATCTTTTAACAGTTTAGCACTCGGTGCAGTCCAAACTGAAATGCTTGAAAAGGCATTTCCTGGATACGAAGCTCCAATAAGTGCGAATAAAATTGCAGAATACATTGCAGATTTCTCATTGAAAGGACACGAATACATAAATGGGAAGACTATTTCTGTATCAATGTCCAACCCCTAAGATGCGTGTTACCAACTGTTTATGTTTGGGGTAGAAAAAAACTTTCATTTTTCTTTGTGTTTCGTTTGGAGAAATCAGAATTCAATCTACATTTGCAACCGCTTTTACAACGGTATCTGCATTTCAATTTTAAGTAGAGAAAAATAATTTAATTTTTTTTGAAAAAAACTTGCAGGATCAAAAAGTGTATTTAAATTTGCAGCCTCTTAAAACGATAAGAGGTTTTTAAAAGGGAGAATCATCAAAACTTTTTAAACATTTGTTTGGAGGTTTTGAAAAAGTTTTTACCTTTGCCGTCCCTTAAACGAGAGGGCATAAAAATTTAAGGTGCTGTGAAGCACAACGATATTAAGATTAAGTTCTTTGAATTATTGAAGTTTAGGTAAGAAATAGTAAGAAATCGAAAGAATCCCATCTCGAATTTATTCGAGATCAATTCTGATGAGAAAAACGAGCCAGAAATACAAGATCATAACTACAATGGAGAGTTTGATCCTGGCTCAGGATGAACGCTAGCGGCAGGCCTAACACATGCAAGTCGAACGGTAACAGAGAGAGCTTGCTCTTTGCTGACGAGTGGCGAACGGGTGCGTAACGCGTATGCAACCTACCTTTAACTGGGG
>Ga0316202_10000055_pt1:197500-199190 | contig 199190 bp, 172 predicted proteins | sample 3monrhotite_MG_FD_204934 | JGI IMG/M metagenome (GOLD analysis project Ga0316202, IMG submission 204934) | Microbial mat bacterial communities from mineral coupon in-situ incubated in ocean water Damariscotta River, Maine, United States -... | ecosystem: Environmental > Aquatic...
GCGAAACCCGCGTGATCTACCCATGGTCAGGTTGAAGTTCCGGTAACACGGAATGGAGGACCGAACCGCCAGACGTTGAAAAGTCTTCGGATGAACTGTGGGTAGGGGTGAAAGGCCAATCAAACCGGGAAATAGCTCGTACTCCTCGAAATGCATTTAGGTGCAGCGTTGAGGTTAAGTTTCATAGAGGTAGAGCTACTGATAGGGCTAGGGGGCTTCACCGCCTACCAACCCCTGACAAACTCCGAATGCTATGAAATATACTCAGCAGTGAGGGCATGGGTGCTAAGGTCCATGTCCGAGAGGGAAAGAACCCAGATCATCAGTTAAGGTCCCAAAGTCTATACTAAGTTGATATAACGTGGTCTGACTGCATTGACAGCTAGGATGTTGGCTTGGAAGCAGCCATTCATTTAAAGAGTGCGTAACAGCTCACTAGTCGAGCGGTCGGGCGTGGATAATAATCGGGCATAAGTATAGCACCGAAACTGTGAACTCGAAAGAGTGGTAGAGGAGCATTCCAGTTGTGCTGAAGGTGTATCGTAAGATATGCTGGAACGGCTGGAAAAGAAAATGTAGGCATAAGTAACGATAAAGGGGGCGAGAAACCCCCTCACCAATAGACTAAGGATTCCTGGTCCATGCTAATCAGATCAGGGTTAGTCGGGTCCTAAGGCGAACCCAAACGGGGTAGTCGATGGCAAACAGGTTAATATTCCTGTACTTGTATATACTGCGATTCGGGGACGGATTGCCGTAGCATCTGCGTACTGACTGAAATGTACGCTGAGCCTAGTCTTCGGACGAAGCGAAGATGTGAAAGCGGTTCCAAGAAAAGCCGATAAGCTTCAGGTATATACAACCCGTACCGTAAACCGACACAGGTAGTCAAGATGAGAATTCTAAGGTGCTCGAGTGATTCGTGGCTAAGGAACTAGGCAAAATGGTCCTGTAACTTCGGGAGAAAGGACGCCTACTTCGGTAGGCCGCAGTGAATAGATCCAAGCGACTGTTTATCAAAAACACAGGGCTCTGCTAAATCGAAAGATGATGTATAGGGCCTGACACCTGCCCGGTGCCGGAAGGTTAAGAGGAGATGTTATCTTAGGAGAAGCATTGAATTGAAGCCCCGGTAAACGGCGGCCGTAACTATAACGGTCCTAAGGTAGCGAAATTCCTTGTCGGGTAAGTTCCGACCTGCACGAATGGTGTAACGATTTGGATACTGTCTCGGCCACGAGCTCGGTGAAATTGTAGTATCGGTGAAGATGCCGGTTACCCGCAATGGGACGGAAAGACCCCGTGAACCTTTACTATAGCTTCACGTTGACATTGGGTAATTCATGTGTAGGATAGGTGGGAGACTTTGAAGTGGTGTCGCTAGGCATTGCGGAGTCGTCCTTGAAATACCACCCTTGAATTACTTGATGCCTAACTCAATTATGAGGACAGCGTGTGGTGGGTAGTTTGACTGGGGTGGTCGCCTCCAAAAGAGTAACGGAGGCTTCTAAAGGTACCCTCAGCATGGTTGGTAATCATGCGTAGAGTATAATGGCATAAGGGTGCTTGACTGTGAGACCGACAAGTCGAGCAGGTACGAAAGTAGAGCATAGTGATCCGGTGGTTCCGCATGGAAGGGCCATCGCTCAAAGGATAAAAGGTACTCCGGGGATAACAGGCTGATCACTCC